>JAEEGJ010002955.1_pt1 | contig 72416 bp, 58 predicted proteins | sample 8958761 | NCBI WGS metagenome assembly JAEEGJ01 (sample SAMN16246546, study PRJNA631951) | gut metagenome | biome: gut microbiome; feature: rumen; material: RS-attached | host: Bos | place: Iran: Karaj | collected 2018-10 | reverse complement strand
TTGCACAAATATATATAAGTTGATGATATAAGGAGTGAATATGAAAGCGTTATTTATAGGCGGAACGGGTACAATCAGTACAGCTATAGTTAAGCGTCTGGCCAATGACCCTTCGTGGGAAGTATGGGTACTTAACAGAGGCAACAGATCGGATGTGCTTCCTGAAAATGTACATCAGATAGTGTGCGATATTTCCAATGAAAAAGAAGCCGAAGAAAAAATATCCGGTATGCATTTTGATGTGGTTAATGAGTTCATTGGATTTACGCTTGAGCAGGTTGAGAGAGACTATAGACTCTTTAAGGATAAGACCAATCAGTATATGTACATCAGTTCGGCGTCCGCTTATAATAAGCCCGCAGCTAACTATATAATCACAGAGGGAACAACGCTTTCCAATCCTCATTGGGAATATTCACGCAACAAAATTAAGTGTGAAGAATTCCTTATGAAAAAATATCGCGAGGAAGGATTCCCTGTTACTATCGTTAGACCGAGTCACACATATGATGAGAGAAATGTTCCTCTTGGAGTACACGGCAAGAAGGGCTTCTACCAGGTTATCAAACGTATGCTTGAAGGTAAGCCTGTCATTATTCAAGGCGATGGAACTTCATTATGGACTGTAACACATAACTCTGATTTTGCTATCGGTTATACAGGCCTTATGGGTAATCGTCATGCGATAGGAGAAGCATTCCAGATAACAGGTGATGAAGTACTTACTTGGAATCAGATATATCAGACAATCGCAGATGCGCTTGGTGTTAAACTCAATGCATACCATGTATCATCGGAGTACTTAAGTGCGGTTGGTGATAAGTATGGATTTGATTTCGAGGGAAGTCTTATTGGAGATAAGGCTGTATCGGTAGTATTTGACAACAGCAAGCTTAAAAGAGTAGTACCGACGATGCAGACCAAAGTTCCTTTTAGTATAGGTGTAAGACAATCACTTTATTACGTATTGTCACATCCTGAATGCCAAGTAGAGGATCCTGAATTCGATGCTTGGTGCGATAAAGTAATAAATTCGCTTGAAGATACCAAAAAAATGTTCAAGTAAAAACGTATAACTAATGTAGATAGATATATTTATATAGATATCTAAACGAATTCATTCATTTACCCCTTTCAAAAAAGCAGGCGCGTATGCACCTGCTTTTTGTTTTAGTATTATATGTAATTTGGTCACTTATAGTTTTTTAGCGTTATTAACCTGATGTATAAGATCACTTAACTTTTTATTGAAGAAGAAGTCGTGAACCATATCATCAAATTCTTCCCACATCGGAAGTGTCTGGCACTCGCCTTTTCTTGGACATTCGAAATCTTTTTCTGCAAGACATGCTACGGATGAGAGAGAGCCTTCCATTAATTCAAGGATTTCTCCTACGCTGTATTCATCAGGCTTTCTGCAGAGCTTATATCCGCCACCTTTTCCGCTTGCACCCTTCAAGAGATTACCGGATACCATATCTTTTACAATTATCTCTAAGTACTTCTTGGAGAGATTCTGCCTCTCAGCAATATCCTTAAGCGGTATATAAGAGCCGTTTTCTTTTTCATTTTGTGCGATATCTATCATTACGCGTAGAGCGTATCTGCCTCTGGTTGAAATCATAGCAATACCCCTTTCAAAATCTCGACCTATTATACCATAGGTTTAGTAGGTTTATCAACCCTCTATTTGCCTATTGACACTATAGGTAAATAGGTATAATATGATAAAGCAGCCAAACGAAAGGAGTATTGACTATGATATATGCAGACAATGCGGCCACTACAGCAATAAGCGAGGGCGCTTTGAAAACTTTTATAAAAGTAAATGAGGAAACATGGGGTAACCCTTCGAGCCTCTACACATTCGGTCAGAAGGCCAAAGAGATCTTAGAGGGTACCAGAGAAGATATAGCCAAGGCTATCGGCGCAGAGTTTCCTCGTGAGATATTCTTCACATCGGGAGGGAGCGAGGCTGATAATCAGGCGATTATATCAGCAGCCAGACTCGGAGAGAGAAAGGGCAAGAAGCACATCGTATCATCAGCATTCGAACATCATGCTGTATTACATACCCTTGAGAAGTTAAAGAAAGAAGGCTTTGAAATCACACTTGTTGATGTGCATGAGAACGGACTTGTTGTTCCTTCGGAAGTTGAAGCAGCAATCAAGGAAGACACCTGCCTTGTAACTATTATGTATGCCAACAATGAGATAGGTACTATCCAACCCATCAAAGAGATTGGAGAGATATGCCATAAGAAGGGTGTTCTTTTCCATACGGATGCTGTCCAGGCTATCGGACACCTTCCTATTAATGTTGCAGATGAAAACATTGATATGCTTTCAGCATCGGCTCATAAGTTCCACGGTCCCAAGGGTGTTGGTTTCTTATATGTAAAAAAAGGAATCGCTCTTACCAATATCATAGAGGGTGGTGCACAGGAGCGTGGCAAACGTGCGGGTACAGAGAATGTAGCAGGTATTGCTGCAATGGGCACAGCACTTAAAGAGGCGCTTGATAATCTTGATGACAATGCGAAAAAACTCAGTGAAAAAAGAGACCGCATAATCAAGGGATTGAAAGAGATAGAGCATTCAGCAATTAACGGTGATGAGACCAAGAGACTTCCGAGCAATGTTAACTTCTGTTTCGAAGGTATTGAAGGCGAGTCATTGCTTTTACTTCTTGATGACAGAGGAATCGCAGCTTCATCAGGTAGTGCGTGTACATCCGGTTCACTTGATCCAAGCCACGTATTACTTGCAATAGGCAGAGTTCACGATGTCGCTCATGGTTCGCTCAGACTTAGCATCGGTGAAGATATCACGGATGAAGATGTTGAATATATTATTGAAAATGTAAAAGAAGTTGTTGAGTATCTAAGAAGCTTTTCACCTGTATGGAGAAATCTCGTAGCAGGCAAAGCAGAATTCATATTGTAATACGGAGGATAAAACAATGGCATTATACAGTGAAAAAGTAATGGATCATTTTCGTAATCCCAGAAACGTTGGTGTTATCGAAGATGCTAATGGTATAGGAGAAGTTGGTAACGCTAAGTGCGGCGATATCATGAAGATGTATCTTAAGATTGAGGACGGCATCATCGAGGATGTTAAGTTCGAGACATTCGGTTGCGGTAGTGCTATAGCATCCAGTTCCATGGCAACAGAACTTATCAAGGGTAAGCCCGTTGAAGACGCGATGAAGCTTACCAATGAAGCAGTTGCAGAGGCACTTGATGGACTTCCTGATTATAAGATGCACTGCTCAGTACTTGCGGAGGAGGCTATTAAGTCCGCACTTGAAGACTATGAGTCAAGAAAAAAATAAATAAAAAATAGTAGTTGTTCAAACTATATGTGAAAGGGATTACAAAGAATAAGGTGTCGGTAATAACTGTTTCCGGCACCCGTTTTTTAGAAGGGGTAAGAAAATCTGGTCATATAAAAAACTCAAAAATTGGTCATTTTAATAGAACCAAAATAAAAGTATTCTTGTCTCAAACTTACGGAGGAAAGACTATGACTAAGAGACAAGTAAAATTAACAACAATCAGAATAACGGCAACAGCGCTTTTCATGGCAATGAATATCGCACTTTCATCATTTGGAGTACCGGTTCCCGGCGGACATTTGTACTTATGCGATATAGCTATCTGTACAGCAGCTCTTTTACTTAATCCCCTGGAGGCATTTGTGGTCGGCGGCCTTGGATCATTTATAGGAGATATAATTTTTTATCCCCTTCCCATGTGGGTATCGCTTTTTACACATGGTATTCAGGCATTGGTTATTTCTTACATCGCGCACTATACATTTAAGAAGCACAAGATGGTTGCGGGAATTATCGGTGTAACAGTCGGTGCAGTGATAATGGTAGCCGGATATACATTTGGTAAGGCGTTCATCTACAGTACACCTGAGTATGCAATTATCAAGCTTCCTTACGAGATAGCGCAGGCTGTAGTCGGAGCTGTATTTGGAATACTACTCGTATTCAAGTGCCATCTTAAAAAGATATTTGATCAGATGATTGGTCAGAACGATATTTCATAAATTAATATTCCATATTTTGAAAAATTGTCATATATTATATATGATTTATTTGGAAAGAAGGGATATATATGTACGAAGACATTACAAAAGAAGCGTACGAGACAGCGAGCGAGCTTATAGAAAAAGCCAAGCTTCACGAAAAGCAAATCATGGTTATCGGATGTTCATCATCAGAAGTATGCGGAGATAAAATCGGCAGCAACTCCAACCTCGATGTAGCCAAGGCGGTATTCGAGGGTATCTACAAAGCACTTAATGAAAAAGGAATCTATCTTGCAGCACAGTGTTGTGAGCATCTCAACAGAGCAATCATTGTAGAGGCAGAAGCAGTTCCCAACGCAGAGTATGTTAATGTAGTTCCTCAGCCCAAGGCAGGCGGCTCTTTTGCAACAACTGCATATAAGACATTCAAGCATCCTGTTGCACTCGAAGAGATTAAGGCAGATGCAGGTATCGACATAGGTGATACTTTTATAGGAATGCATCTTAAAAAAGTTGCAGTGCCTGTTCGTCTTGAGCACAATCATATAGGAAGTGCGCATATTACTTCTGCTAGAGTACGTCCTAAGTTTATCGGCGGAGAGAGAGCACATTACGATCAGGAACTTTTATAGTACATGTGCAGCAAAAACGGTCTTAATAAAATCTTAATATATACATAATAAAAAAAGACCCCCGTTTTGAAATCAAGGTGTTATAATCAATTTCGTTTTAAGGAGATTGACTATAACACTTTTTTATAAGTTTGAGAGGTGAATAAAAATGAAAAGATTTGCGTTAATAACATCAGCAATGCTTGCAGGTGTAATCATATTAGCCTTTACAGCATGCACACCAAGCATTGATCTTGGATTAAAATCAGAACCCGAGATTATCAATATAGAAGCAGGTGGTGCTGAACCTATTGTTGAATACAACAGAGAAGAAGTTGAAGACAACGTGGTTATTCTTAGTTCGGAAGGAGAGATCGAAGTGGCACCCGAAGAAGATAATGGGATAGCCGATGCAGAAAATATTGAAGAAAAGGATGCAATCGCAGCAATGGTTGGTACTTGGAAATTAGAAAAAGAACAGGATGACAATTCATTCAAGGCTGTAGGTACAATGACAGTTTCAGCTGACGGAACATATAAATATGTTGCAGATGACAAGGATGATGTTGATAAAATACACGAGGGTAAGATTACAAAAGGTGTAGAAGAGTTCGATGGATTCAGTCTTCAGTACATAGAATTCACTGATAATAATGATGAACATTGGGTAGGATGCTATATTCCCGCAACAGACCCCGATGTGTACTATATTGGTAACGGCGGAGTAAGTCGTTTTACAAGAGTTAAATAGTTTGATTGATAAAAAGTATTAGATACAAAGACTTAATATTTGTTTGTTTTGTGACGTATAGATGCAATAGATTATTGCGAAAAGTCTCCCGATTATGTCGGGAGACTTTTTTTCACACATTTACATATGGAAAAGAATAGTATAAATATATTTGAGAATAATATATAATATGATTTAGTTTGATTTAGCGTTTTGTGAATCAAATATTTTATGCGGTGAGAATGATATGTATCAATCAGAAAACTTTGATGTTTTTATAAGTTATTCTACAAAAAATAAAAGTGTTGCGGATGCGGTGGTATCAGATCTTGAATCACATGGTATCAAGTGCTGGTATGCGCCCAGAAATATTATGCCCGGAACTGAGTGGGTAACTGCGATTACAGAAGCTCTCAATCATTCGAGTGTATTAGTTCTCATATACACTGATGATTCCAATGAGTCACGTCAGGTTATGAATGAGATAGCACTTCAGTTCAATGCTAACAAACCCATAGTTCCGTTTAGACTTTGTGATACAAAAATGAGCAGCGAGTTGGAATACTATCTTACACGTGTGCATTGGCTTGATGCACTTGATAAGACTCTTCCACAGGCTATCGAAGAATTACGACTCTATGTATCAAAGCTTCTTGAGAAAAAAGATTCGATGACTGATACAAAAACCATCGAATTGGTTAATCCTGTTGAAGGCACTGCATTTGAAAAGTATGTTAATCCAGCAACTATCAAAAGCTCGTATAGATTAATCACAGTAGTCTTTGTTGTTCTCGCACTTGCTGGTTCGGCTGCCTTTATGTATCACTTTGTGAAGATGTACAATAAAGCAAGTATGCTTCAGAATTCACAGCAGGAAAGCAATGTTACAACAGTTACTCCCGATATACCTGTGCCACCTGAGACAGGTGTGTTGTACGATGAAGAAGCATTAAAAGATTTTTCTTTGGCTGATCTTGAAGAACTCGAGAAAAACAATCAGCTTGATGCTGCCGGCTACGGTGAAATAGGTAGAAGATATTACTATGGTATAGAATGTGATAAGGATTATTCCAAGGCATTATATTATCTGATTAAGTCAGACGACTACGATGGATTATCAGGAGAGAATTGCAAGATACTTGGTGATATGTATCATAACGGATACGGCGTTGACATTAATGATGCCAAAGCTGTTGAGTATTATCTGGCAGCTCTTGATCAGGAATATCTTGATGTTGATATCTACAGAAACTTAGGCTTTTACTATTACGAAGAAGAAGACTATGTTCAGAGCACGTTCTATTATTCCAGAGCTGTGGCATTGGGTAATGATACAATGGACATGACCAATGCAGGAATTGCATGCTATGCGAGAAAAGATTACGAGCATGCTTTATCATGGTTTGGAAGAGCTTTGGATAATGACGCCGACAATGCAACAGATCTTAAGAAACGAATAAGGCAGATGGTTGATGACGGATATGTATCCGAAAAAGACGCATCACAGTGGCTTGACTAGAAAAGAGGGAAGGAAAAATACGGTCTTCCCAAGACCGAAGAGCATGCCTGGACGCATTTTATAGATTAACTGCTGTTAATACCCTGACGCATTAACATTTTTTAGTGTACATATAAGTTATAATGGGGTAAAATATCAACAAGAAATGTGTAAAACAGTCTTTTCATAGGGGGGAAGTATGGAAAGATACGAATTCAGCAACGAAAGTCGCGAATTGTTGGAGAAATCTGTTATTCCGTTTGCGATATATCAATTTATAGATAAGCGTGTCGTTGCGCTTATTATTTCTGACGGTTTCTGTAGATTATTTCACTATGACAACAGAGAAGAAGCATATTATGACATGAATCATAACATGTATGCCGAAGCATATCCTGACGATGTCGCCAGGATAGCCGAAGCAGCGCATCGTTTTGCTACTGAAGGCGGAAAGTATGATGTAGTATACAGAACGAAGAAAAAAGGCGGAGATACTTTTAACATCATTCATGCGGTTGGTGAACACCTTGAGACCAAAGAAGGTGTAAGGCTTTCGCAGGTTTGGTATACGGATGAAGGTGAATACTCTGAAGGCACTCATAAGGAGACATTTGACAGAGTCGTTAAGGGGGAAAGAAAGTCTTCGAAGGTCTTGTACGATCATCTGACCGGACTTCAGACGATGACCTGTTTTTTGGATATTGCGGAGGCAGGATGCCTCAGTATGATTCGTGAAGGAAAAGTACCCGCAATATTATTCTTTGATCTGTGCGGTATGAAAAACTTTAATCACCAATATGGTTTTGCAGAGGGTGATAAAGTTTTAAAATCATTTGCCGAAGTTTTGGCGCGTATTTTCGGAGATGCCAATTCCAGTCGTTTTGTACAGGATCACTTCGTCGTTTTTACGGATGAGGACCACAGCCTTGAGATGACACATGCTCTTTTTGATGAGTGGGAAAAATGTTGTTACAGAAAGGCCCTTCCCATCAGGGTCGGCGTGTATCTTATTGATACCAAGGATATTAATATCATTACTGCCTGCGACAATGCGAAAGTTGCCAGCGATCTTATCAGAAATACATATGTTTCCAAGATTAATTATTTTGATAAGAGTTTGCAGGAAGATATATTCAAACGCGACTATATTATTTCCAATATAGATAAAGCCATTTCCGAAAAATGGATTCAGGTTTATTACCAGCCTATCGTAAGAGCGATAAACGGAAGCGTATGTGATGAGGAAGCACTGACGAGATGGATAGATCCCGAAAGAGGTTTCATGTCTCCCGCGGATTTTATAAGTGTGCTCGAGGAAGCTTCGCTTATATATAAACTTGATCTTTATGTGGTAGATCAAATAATCGAAAAGATTAAGTTGTTTGAAAAAGAAGGAATACCCGTAGTTCCTCAATCGGTCAATCTGTCCAGATCGGATTTTGAGGCGTGCGATATTGTCGAAGAGATCTGTAAGAGAATGGATGACGCTCAAATAGATCATCGATTTTTGACCATCGAGATAACGGAGAGCATAATAGGTTCGGATTTTGAGTATATGAAAACTCAGGTTGAACGATTCAGAAACCTGGGATTTCAGGTATGGATGGATGATTTTGGAAGCGGATATTCTTCGCTTGATGTTTTGCAGGATCTTACATTCGATCTCATCAAGTTTGATATGCGTTTTTTAACCCAGCTTGAAAACGGTGAAAACGGAAAAATAATTCTTACCGAACTTATGAGGATGGCAACAGCCTTGGGACTTGAGACTGTATGCGAAGGTGTGGAAACCGAGGAACATGTTGAGTTCCTTGGAGATATAGGCTGTTGTAAATTACAGGGATATTACTACAGTAAACCGGTTCCGTTATCGGATATTTTGGATAGGACGAAAACAAATCAGAATATATGTTACGAGAAAACAGAGGAAACTGAGTATTACGATACTCTCGGTAAAATTAATCTTTATGACCTGGATTGGGTATTAACGGATAATTCTGTTAATACGGAAAAACTGTATACGTCCATTCCCATGGTTATAATGGAACTTAATGATGAAGCTGTTAGAATCGTAAGAAGCAACGCGTCATATCGAGAATTCTCTGACAGAGCGCTTGAGAGAAACGTAGGAAAAGAATTTGAGAAGTTTGATACTATTCCCGTTCATCATCAAAAGTCATTTTTGACGCCAATGCTTCAGTGCGCGCAAGATGGCACACGTGTGCTTGTTGATGAGAAATTCCCTAACAATACAACCGTCCACACGATTATGAAAAGAGTTGCGGTTAACCCGGTTCAAGGCACCAAGTCGGTGGCTGTAGCGGTACTGTCAGTTACTGATGAAACTCCGGGTACCACATATGCCAACATAGCCAACTCGTTGGCGGCTGATTATTTTGAGCTGTTTTATGTGAATCTGTACACGGATGAATATATTCTTTATTGCTCGGATATGAGTAAAGGAGAATTTACCGAAAGATTGAGAGGAAAGAATTTCTTCGGTGACGGAAGAAAACTGGCACTGAAATGTTTATATAAATCCGATCGTGCGGACTTCATGGAAGAGTTCACAAAAGAAAAGATTTTACAGAGGCTTGATGAGCAGGGACGCTGTACGCTTGCATATAGAGTTGTTCAAAAAGGCAAGCCGGTATATTTCGGAATTAAAGTCATGCGCATGAGCAATGATGAGCATCATATCATTGTTGCGTTAAGCAATATTAATATGGAGATGAAGCAGCGTGAGAATATGGAGAAGATTAAGCGCGAACAGATTGCAAGCGCAAGACTCTCCGCTTTGGCTAACGATTATGTGTGCACGTATACGGTTAACGCCGAAGATGATTCCTACTATGAGTTTGGATCGCGTGTCAAACCGGATTCCCTGGGATTTGCCAAGGAAGGACAGCATTTCTTTGACAGGTGCATAGAAGAAGGAAAACGTATAATTCACGAAGATGATTACCCTGAATTCGTTAAAAAATTTGATAAGAGTAAGGTCATGAAAGCCATTAAAAAGAACGGATCGTTTTCTTTATCATACAGAATCAAGATTGATGGCGAAATATGCAAGGGCAGTCTTAAGGCGGCTTCGGTCAATGAACCGGATGGAGAAAAACTTGTATTCGGATTGTACGTCAGTAAACCCATGGAATAATAAAAAGGCTTCGGTAAAATACCGAAGCCTTTAATCGTTAATTACAGATAACTAATCCAAATAGTATGATACGTTACCGTCTTCATCAAGATTAAACTGAACGTAATCAGTAAGGTAATAATCATAATAAATATCATCTATACAGAAAGCGTAGTAATAATCAGCATCTTCGAGATAGCCGTAATCGATCTTGGGTGTTCCGCTAACTTTGTATTCTACGCCCTGCCATTCACCTTCTTCATCGGTGTCAACATCGTAGCTGAAATAGCAAGGAACGATTACGTCGCCATCTTTCAATTTGGTTATATTCTTGGAAGCGGCACCATTTTCATCGAGACCGTCCCATGCACCTTCAATTGTAGCACCGTTATCATCAACTCTTATACGAAGGTTGGTTTCTTTACCGTTTAAAAGAATAGGAGAAGTATAAATAACATAATCCTCATCATATTCAACTATATATGTTGCAAGATTCTGTCCGTCGGGAAGAGAAAGCCAGTAGCCGTCAAACATATCTTCAAAAACACCTTTATCCCAGTCAGCAACCACATCAAATGTTTCGCCGATTTCGATATATTCTTTTCCGTCATCGCTAAGCTGATAAATAACCGCATATACAGCTGCCGCATTTTCGATTCCTCTTGAATCAAGAGAGAAGGTGTAATATCCCTCATCATTTAAGGCGGGCTTGGATGCAAAAGTTATTAAGCGGCTTTCACCGGTAGGTTCAAGACTATCAGCATATGTCCAGTGATCTTTGCTTACACTTTTTCTTCTGTAGCAATCACAGCTGTCATCGTATTCGTATTCACAACTTGAATTCCAGCAGTTATTATCGTCATAACACCAACTGTCGTCATACCATCCGTCATTGTCATACCAGTATTCTACAATCACTTCAGTGTCCTGGGTTTCAGGAACTTCGGTTTCGACTTCGTTATTATCGGGAGCGGGAACTTCAGTGTTTTCATTATTACCTTCGTTATTATCGGGAGCAGGAACTTCAGTGTTTTCATTATTACCTTCGTTTTCTTCGGGAGCAATAACTTCGTTATTTCCGTTATCTCCTTCATTACCCTCAACAATATAGTCATCACTGGTTGCATAACTGCATCCCTGATCCTGACGATCAATAAATGAAAGATAATAAGGGCTTACGCATACAGTTTCAAAAATTGAAAGTTCGGCTGAACCCTGAATCTCCAAGGGATAATAAACTGAAAGTCCTGAAGCGTTTGGATGTGAGGAACCGCTTACTTTATATGTTACACATTCGTTAAGTGCTGCTATGGCTGAAGAAGCATCGGGTGCATAAGCACTGCAGCTTTGAATTAAGCCGCCTAAATCAACCATGTTTGTATATCCTTCCGACTTATTGTTTCCGCCGAAATTTTCTACCGACTGGATTTCTCTTACCATATTTGAACGGTTATTGGCATCGCTTCCTGCATCATACATTTGTTTTGCAAAAGAGTTAAAAGCAACAAGAAGATTATCCATTTTTCCGAGGTCGATAACTGATAAAGTTGTTTGTGCATCATCGTTGCATGCAACGTTTGAAGCTTTAAAACCATCTGCAATTGTTTTTCCGAGTTCTGCACCATTAGCGTTGGGATTGCTTCCAATGAAATTACCGAGAACGTTATAATCCCATCCGTATCCGGATTCGACTTCTTCAGAACCTACCATATAACGAGAATAATTTGCAAGAACGTTTGCAGCCTCGATTGAACCCATAAGACATGCATCAAAACCGATTAGTTCAAAACGATCTGTCATTTCAGGGTAAATACTGTAGAGTGCACTGTCTATTTCAAGAAGTGATAATGAATCATTGTTATTTGTTTCGTCAAAGCATACTCCGTTGATACTTCCACTTCCGTGATTCCAGAAAACAACTACCATATGTTCTGCAGGATATTCTTTTACGCCCCATCTTAAAAAGTCTGTTATAACTGCGGCATCACCCATGTTCCTAGTTGCTTCGGAATAAACTTCCTTCATTTCGCCGTTTTGAATTACAAAACGCTGAAGGGAATTTGCATCTACATTTGAATTTTGCCAGCTTCTTGCTCCACCGGTCTCAACGACGAATTTTACATTATCGCCGGTTTGGGCTGAAAGCATTTCATCCATATCGCCTGATCCGAGTCCGTGCTCGGACTCAAGGTCAGAGCCGCACATATATACGAAAACAGTCCATGTTCCGCTTTCACCCATTGGAGTTTCTGAATCACGGTGCGGTCTGTTTACCGAAAGAACACCGGTTGAATTGTCTACGGTAAGAACCGAATTTCTGGTTACAGAACCCTTCGATTCGGTTTCCTCTTCGTATTCATACTCGTCCTCATCGCCAAGACATCCCGTGAGAGTCGCACCGATAAGTAATGCTGACAACAGGCAGCATATTGTTTTTCTAAATCCGTTTTTAATCATTTTTAACCTCACTCATTTTTTTAATAGTTATATTTGAATATTTTTAAGCCTCGTATATTTTAGCATAATATTTCGTGAAATCAATTGATTATGATATAAAAGTTTATAAGGTTACTACTATATTTTATGGAATTAATCAAACTTTATTATCTTTATTCTTTCAACGAAAAAGCGGACCGAAGTCCGCTCTTAAAAAATCAATTGATGTATTCCTACCAGGTGAAACTTAATGTAGTATTGTTGTACGCTTTGAAACAATACTCCGGATCATTCATGGTAATATCATCCTTTAAGCACTTAAGATCCTCATATTCCGATTCTGTAATCAGACCGTAGACATCTTTGTTTCTCTTTTTGAAATGAAGTACATATGCATGCTTTCTCTTGTCAGTAAGTACCTTATCCGCAAGACCGTTTGCCATGAATACCATTTCATACAGTTTGTATTCTTCCTCTGATCTGTTCGGATGACCTTTTACGTAATCCTCCGGCCATTCCCATCTGAAATATGCAACATAATCATCGTGCTTCGGGCTTGTGTATCTTGCATCCACCATGCCAAGTGTTTTGTATTTTATCTTACGAACACCGCCTCCGTATACATTTCCATCAGGATCTGCAACTTTAAAATAGTAATCAGGATTGTCCTCATCGAACTTGGTGTCCATGTAATCCATTATTACAACTTCGGCAATTTCAGCTCTTCCTGCTGCAACTTCTTCCACGAACTTGTTCCATGCCATCGCAAGGAAACCGCCCTTTAATCCATCTGCCTTTTCCGCAGGGATAGGCTGGAAAGGTAAATCCTTGATTGAAGGTCTGGTCGCATCATGTGCCATAATCGCTTCGCGGCGCTTTACCTCTGCTTTTTCTTTCTCGCTAATATCCCAGATGCCCCATTCAAGTTTTACGTCTTCCCACTTTTCCTCTAAATGACGTTGAATATCGTCCTGCATCATTTCAAGGAAGGAACGTGTTTTCTCTTCAGGTTCCGATTTGTGCTTTTTTGCAAAATCGACCGTGTTTAAATACTGCAAAAGTTCTGCGTTGTCAGTGTTGTTGTCCATAGTAACCCCCTTATTTACTTTTCTTGGTTTGCATCAAAATGCTCCGATACTTATTTTATCATAGTTAAAGCAGGGACGGTATTTATTTCGTGCTCAATTTTGTTCAATTGGTGCACAGCTTTGTTATAGGTTTTTGAACTGTGCTAAAAAGTTAAGTGTGCAATGAAGGTTTTCAAAAGTTTATTAAATACACAAAACGGAAAACTGTAGAGGAGGAAAAATATGAAAAACGCAAGTTTTAAGAAGCATGTAAGACGTTTTGCAAGTGTAGCGCTTGCGGGGCAGATGTTACTGCTTACGCTGTCCGGTTGCAGTTTGAAAGGCTTCAACAAAAATATTGATACAACAGGAGGAAAGCCGTGGATCTGTTCAGATTTGCAGGAAAATTTGACACCGGATCTTGTTTTGTCACCGGTGGATGATTTTCATCTATATGTAAATTACGATTGGGCATCAAAGGCAATTATTCCTGAGGGATACAGTGATTATGGTGTACATACCATGGTTTATGAGGAAACGGTTAAAAAGGCAACAGCGATTCTTACAGATGATAGTCTTGAGGGGCATGATATTGAACTTGTTCAGTCTTTCTACAACAATTATCTTGATTGGGAAACAAGGAATGCGCTTGGTGTGACACCTGCTCAGGAAAGATTTGACGATATTGTTTCAATCAATTCTATTGAAGAATATTCAAAATTTATATGCGATCCCAAAAGAAACAGTATGGTACCTGATTTAGTATTTTTTTCAAATGATGTAGATTTCAGTAATAGTGACAGTTATGCAACTTGGTTAAATTTTGGTGGATTTTACCTTGGTGATGCTGCAGAGTACAAAAAACGTACGGAGCAGGGAGACAGATATTATGAGGGATTATTATCCTTAAATAATGCAATGCTTGGCAGATTCGGATATTCAGAGGATGATGCTAAAAAAATGTTTGATGAAGTGATTAAGTTTGAAGGCAAGGTTGCCGATTCTTCACTCACAAGTGCTGACTATATGGGCACGGATATTGTCGATAAGATTAATAATGTTTACACACTTGAGGAAGTAGAGAAGCTTGCGCCGAATTTGCCTATTAAAGAGCTTGCTGAAAATTATGGATACGATGAAGCGAGTCAAATTATAGTTGCTGAGCCAAAGCAGTTAGAACGTTTAAATGATCTTTATACGGAAGAAAATCTTGAAGCTTTAAAGGGATATTTACTCGTCAGATATTTACGTGTTATGTCAAGATGGCTTGACAATGAAGCTCTCGAAGCCAATCTTTCGGCTGCCAATATTATTTTCGGTTCTGAAGGAAGACAATCTGATGAACAACTCGCTTTCGGATTTGTCAGAGAATATCTGACTACTCCTATGGATAAAGCATATGTTGAATATTATGACTGTTCGGAAACGAAAGAAAGAATTACAAAACTTTGTGAAAACATAATAGACTCATACAGAGAAGTTATTTCTGGAGAAGACTGGCTTTCTGAAGAGACCAGAAAAACTGCTATAGAGAAACTCGACAGCATAAAAATTAACGCAGTATATCCCGATAAATGGGAGGATTACAGTGATCTTGATTTTACGGGACTGTCACTTGTAGAGTCGGTTGAAGCTATGGAAGATTTTTATTTGGCACTTGATGCCAAGAATACAAATGGTTTGGTAGATAAAGATTTATGGACTGTTGATATACTTGAAGCAAATGCATATTATGCTCCTACCGAAAACTCAATTAATATAATTCTTGGATTATTAGGGGATCCTTTCTATTATGAGGGTATATCGGATGAAGAATTATATGGCGGTATCGGAATGGTAATCGGTCATGAAGTATGCCATGCATTTGATACAAATGGTGCTCAGTTTGACAAAGACGGAAATTATGAATTCTGGTGGACAGATGACGATTATAAAGCTTTTACAAGCCGAGCAGAGAAACTTATTAAATATTATGACAAAATAGAAGTTTGGAAAGGCCAGTCTGTAATTGGTAAAAATGTCCAGACAGAGGCAATTGCCGATATGGGCGGAATGAAAGCGGTTCTTAATATTGCTGCTGATATAGATGGTTTTGATTATGATAAATTTTTTACAGCATATTCAATATCGTGGCGAGAAATTGAATCACGTGAATCGGTATATAACATCCTCACTCAAGACCCTCATCCCCTTTGCTATCTTCGTGTGAATTCGGTTGTTCAGCAGTTCCAGGAATTCTACGATACCTATGGTGTAAAAGAGGGTGATGGAATGTACCTTGCACCCGAGGACAGAGTAGCGGTCTGGTAATTAAAATCAAATGACAAGAAAACGAAAAAAGGCTTCGGTATTTCTACCGAAGCCTTTACAGCGCTACAAGGATTCGAACCTTGAAATGACGGAGTCAGAGTCCGTTGCCTTACCGTTTGGCGATAGCGCTATGTTGATTTCAACTTAATGTATTTTACACGATAATGATTAAAAAGGCAACAGGAAAAAATAAAAATTTGCAAATAAGGCAAAATGCGATATTTCCTGCTGTTGACATATCGGTAAACGACTCTTATAATGAATGTGGTTTTGAAAACTACATTGTATGTTTTTCAAAACTTTATTGATGCATAAGATTAAGAGGAATACTGATGAACGATTACATACTTACTTGCGATACAGCCGTTGATTTAGACAGAGAATACCTTGAAGAGAGAGACATTCCTTTTATCAGTTTTCATTATACGATAGATGATGTTGATTACGAGGATGACCTTGGACGCACAGTAACATATGAAGAGTTTTATAAAAAGCTTGATGGTGGTGCGCTTCCTACAACATCTCAGATTAACATTGCAGACTCAATTGATTTTTTTGAACCGTTTTTAAAAGAAGGAAAAGATCTTATTCATCTTGCTTTTTCTTCAGGACTCTCCGGAACATACAACTGCGCTAAGAACGCAGCTGATGAACTCAAAGAAAAATATCCTGATAGAAAAATCATCGTTATTGATTCACTCGCTGCATCGTCAGGACATGGTCTTTTATTGGATGCTATGTACGTATTAAAAAAGAACGGTGCAACGATAGAAGAGCTTGAAGAATTTGCTCTCAACGAAAGACTTCATGTTCAGCACTGGTTTTATACAACAGATCTTACACATCTTAAGCGTGGTGGAAGAGTATCACCTGCTGCATGTGCGATTGGAAACTTTTTAAATCTCTGTCCTCTTATGAATGTGGACTTCGAAGGAAAGCTTGCAGTAAGAGGTAAGATCAAGGGCAAAAAGAAAGCGGCAAAAGAAGCAGTTAATAAGATGCTTGAACTCTGCGAAGGCGGAAGCAATTATAACAAGAAAGTCTTCATATCAAATTCGGGATGTCAGGAAGATGCTGATTATCTCACGGCTTTGGTTGAAGAAACCTTCCCCAATATTGACGGCGGCGTTAAGCAATACAACATTGGTACAATCATCGGTTCCCATACAGGAAGAGGGACGGTTGCGTTGTTTTTCTTTGGTAATGAAAGAACAGATTAATTCTCTTCATACCTAAATAATCCTTTTGGAAAAACTCCACTTCGGGTGGAGTTTTTCTTTTTTATATTTTATTCATTACAATTCATGATTATTCCATCCCATCGACCTATGAAAAAGCATGCGAAAAATCCTTAATTTAGTAGGTTTTGGACGATTAAGAACTTAACTACACAATATATGCTATATGCATGTGGATATGTAGTGCTATGCAAAACAAAATAAAAATGTTATGATAACAGGTGGTCAATTTTAGAGATTTTTAATAAAAAGGGGTCTGAGTAATGGAAGGCAGTGTTGGTTTTTTCTCACAGTTTAAGTATGTAATCAAGGGTATCGCTAAGCCCAAGTATTTCAACAGATTGTGCAATCAGTCTAAGCCGGCGTTTATCATCTATACCATATTAATGGCTATAGTAAGCGCAGCAGTATACTGGGGTATCATATATCTATTCGCTATCAGTCCCAACGGATTCGTATCTCAAGTAAAATCACTTATTCAGGAAGAAGACGTTCCCAAGTTCACATATGTAGATGGAAAAGTTACCTTCGCAGAAAAGAAGCACTTCGGCGAAGATGGTAAATTTTTTATTTTCGACTCCACAGTTGATAATGCTGATGCTGCATACATCGACAAGGCAGAGATTACAGTTGACTGGTCAAACGGTGTGCAGGTATTTATCTTCAATGCACAGTCTATAACAGAGATTAAGCAGTTCGGTGGAACAACTTCAGTTAAGTACGCTGATGTTGCCAACATGTTATCCCTTCCCAATAAATTCGATAGAGAAGGCTTAGTAAGAATTTTCCAGGAAAAATTCCTCATGGGATTTTTAATCGTAGCAGGTATCTCTGTTATCTGGTTTATCTTTAAGGCATTTATCACGGGTGTTATTTTCGGTTTCGTCGGATTTGGTATTGCCAAGATTGTTAAGTTACCTTGGCCTTATATAGAGTTATTTAAAGTTGCGCTCTATATAACAGGTTATACTACGATATTAAAGAGTGCATTACAGGCTCTTCCTATAAATATCAATTCTATATTCCTCGCAGTACTCTTCCTTATTATCGGTGGAGTATATATGTTCTTTGCTATCACAGGATCAACAGAGGATGCAGGACCTACAAGTACAGTTGTATTTAACAAGCCCGGTTCACAAAAGTCATTTGGCGAGATTGAGCCGCCCGATCCTTTTGCAAGAAGAACTTCATTTGCACCCTCTTCAACCGCATCAACATCGACATCAACGCAGTTTACTGCTAAGACTGCAACAGAAGCACCTTCATATGCTACACAGTCGAGTGCGACTGCAGCTACTGCAACAGCAGCAACAGCATCTGCATTATTTACACCCAAGACAAGTGGTGCAGCTACATACTCTGCTCCTCAGACAGAGACAGCTCAGCCTGAGACAGTAGCTTACGAAGAACCCGTTTACGAGACACAGGATAATACAGTATACGAAGAGACTCAGACAGTATACGAGGAAACACAGGCTTACGATGATACTCAGTATGTTCAGACTGAGGAAGTTGCATACGAAGCAGCACCTGAAGTTACATATGAGGCACAGCCTGAAGTTGCATATGAAGCACCTGTTGAAGAAGAAAAGTCAGCTATCATTAAGAGTGATCTTACAACATTCGGTAGTACTTTGAATGCTTCATCAGGACCTGCTAAGAAGAAAGAAAAATGGGCGCGTCCTATTACAGCACCCGATGCTTATAATGGTCTTTACTACAGCGGATCCGATTCTGAAGAAAGCTACGAGAGTAACTACGGAACAGGTAGCCTTCAGGATAGAGGCGGAATGTATGGAAAGACAATCGGTGGTACTGCAGCTGACAATCCTTTTGCAGGTGTATTAAGTGGAGCGGCTCCCAAGCCTGCTACAGCATCTGCATATGGTTCAAGCCTTGGATTCCATGCAACCAATAATGATGCTGCATCAGCCGGTGCAGTAGGCGGAAGTTTATTCCACAAGGATGCTCCTCAGCACGAAGAGCCCACCTCTCATTTGTCATTTACAACCAAGAGCGGAAACTCACTTGGCAACAACAATTCATATTTATCTGCTCCTCCTTCAGCTGATTACAAGAAGGGTTCCAACACGATTAAGAAGGGCGGCAAGACAGTTAACAGATATTCAGCTGATGACTTTGCTGCATGGGAGAGAGAGACTTACGCAGAAGAGTTCAAGCCCCGTGGAGGATTCGGTAACAACATTTTCTAAGGTGAAGATATGCTTAGAACAGGCGAAAAACAGGAATTAACTGCAGTTAAGGCGGTTGATTTTGGAATGTATTTTTCCGAAGAAGGCGATGATACAAAAGTCTTACTTCCGAAAAAAGAAGTTCCGATAGATTTTAAAATCGGTGATAAACTCGAGTTGTTTTTATACAGGGATTCTCAGGACAGACTCATAGCGACTGTCAGAAATCCCAAGATAGTAGTTAACGAGACGGCAGTACTCAGAGTAAAAAATGTTACGAAGATCGGAGCATTTTTAGACTGGGGTCTTGAGAAAGATTTGTTCTTGCCATTTAAAGAACAGACAACCAAGCTTTTTGAAAACTCAGAGATTCTCGTAGGCATGTATGTCGACAAGTCCGACAGACTCTGCGCCACGATGAAGGTATATAAGTATCTTAAGAGTGACAGCCCTTATCAAAAAGATGACTGGGTAAAAGCAAGAGTGTATGAGATATCGGACAGATTTGGCGCATACGCTGCAGTAGATGATAAGTATTCAGCGCTCATCCCTACAAAGGAGATGACGAGGGACATTCGTCTTAATGATGTGATAGAAGCCAGAGTTACCGGAGTACTGGAAGACGGCAGACTCAATCTCTCGGTTAGAGACAAGGCATATCTTATGATTGATAAGGATGCTGACTACATTAAGTACCTTATTAACTCATACGATGGAGTCTTACCCTTCAACGACAAGGCTTCACCGGAAGTCATCAAGCGCGAATGTAACATGAGTAAAAACGAGTTTAAGAGGGCAGTTGGACACCTTCTTAAAAAGGGCGAGATAGTAATCGGCGAAAAAGTTATATATTCAAAAGAAAGAGCTAACAAGTAATGCACAACGACGAAAATGCGGTCGTTGTGCATTTTTTACTACATATTGTGGAGAAAGAAGGTATAAAAAACAAAATATTTGGTGACAAATTACATAAATACTATGGAATTTTGTTGTGAAATATATTAGAATGAATACTTGGATGAGTAAAAATAAATAACGGATTGAAAATTTGTTTGTAAGTTTTGTATAGGAAGGTGTATTTATGGTATCTAACCAGATTCTTCAACAATCAATCGAGGGGATTAAAGCTATCTCCAGAGTGGACCTTTGTGTAACAGACGCAGAGGGCAAGACCATTGCGAGCACTATGACAGGCTCCAGCAATTATTTATCTCAGGTCAAGGAATTCGTTAAGTCCAGCGCAGACAGCCAGGAGATTCAGAGCAGTCAGTATTTTAAGATATATGACGAGCAGACGCTCGAGTATATTCTTATTTGTTCAGGCGCCGGCGATAATTCATATCTTGTTGGCAAGATGGCAGCTTATCAGATTCAGAGCTTAGCTGTTGCTTACAAGGAAAGATTTGACAAGGATAATTTTATTAAGAACTTACTTCTTGATAACCTTCTTCTTGTAGATATTTATGGCTATGCCAAGAGGCTTCACATTCCTCTTGATGAGGCCAGAGTCGTTATGCTTATAGACAATTCATATAACAAGGATATGGACTGCCTTAATATTGTTAAGGAAGCTATGAATTCCGATAAGCATGATTTTGTCAGTGCGGTTGATGAGAAGAATGTAGTTATTATTAAGTCCATTCAGAGCGACAATGCTCAAAAAGAAATAGATACCACTACCAAGGCACTTCTTAAAGTTCTTGCAAAAGAAGGCGCCAAGAATGTAAGAATTTCTTACGGTACATGTGTTGGTGAGATTAAGGATGTCAGCCGTTCTTACAAGGAAGCTAAGATGGCACTTGATGTCGGAGGAATTTTCTTTGAAGAAAGAAACGTTGTTGCATATGCAGAACTTGGAATAGGTAGACTTATCTATCAGCTTCCTATTCCTCTTTGCAAAATGTTTATCAAAGAGATTTTTGAGGGAGTTAATCCTGAGGATTTCGATGAAGAAACAATCACAACAATCAAGAAGTTCTTCGAGAACAGCCTCAATGTTTCCGAGACTTCCAGACAGCTTTTCATCCATAGAAATACATTGGTTTACAGACTTGATAAGATACAAAAAAATACGGGCCTTGATCTTAGAATCTTTGAAGATGCAATCACCTTCAAGATTGCCCTTATGGTTGTAAAATACATGAAGTATATGGAGACCATTGAATATTAATTCGGGAGTTAAATAATAATGAGCGAGACAAAAAAGAGAAGGAGAGACGCGGAAGGCGTAGACATGTCTGAATACGCTATCTATCTTGAAAACGTCAGCAAGACTTTTTCGGATGGTGTACCTGCTCTTTCTGATATCAATTTAAAAGTTAAGCACGGAGAGTTTGTTTTCATCGTCGGTGTATCAGGTGCCGGTAAGTCGACACTTATTAAGTTACTTCTTCGTGAGCTTAAGGCTGACAGCGGAATAGTCAATGTTAACGGGTACAACCTTATGACTATTAAGCATAACAGAATTCCTAAGTTCAGAAGAACACTTGGAGTTGTGTTCCAGGACTTCAGACTTTTGAAAGACAGAAACGTATATGAAAACGTTGCATTTGCACAAAGAATAGCTCAAAAGTCAGAGAGAGAAATAAGAAGAAATGTACCTGCAATGCTTTCACTTGTTGGACTTGCAGGTAAGTATAAAGCAAGACCTAAGCAGCTTGCAGGTGGTGAGCAGCAAAGAGTTGCATTAGCGCGTGCGCTTGTTAATCAGCCTAAGTTATTATTGGCAGATGAGCCTACAGGTAACCTTGACTTATACAATACAGAAGAAATCATGCGTCTTTTGGAGACGATTAATGAAAACGGAACTACAGTTGTAGTAGTTACACATAATGACAAACTCGTTAACGAGATGAAGAAGAGAGTAGTTACCATCAAACAGGGTATGATTGTCTCCGATGCTCAGGAAGGAGGATATTTCGATGAAGATTAGAACTTTCCTCTATACTGTCGAACAGGGAGTAATTGGAATATTTAAAAACAAATGGTTTACAGTGGCAACAGTTGCTACCATATCCGCGTGTCTTTTCGTGTTCGGTATTTTCTTTGCAATTGCATTTAACGTAGAAAACATCGTTCATTCAGCAGAAGAAAATGTATCCGTTACTATATTCTTTGATGAAGGAATCAGCGATGAGAGAATTGCAGAAATTGGCGATATGCTTGGACGTAGAGAAGAAGTTTATAAGTACGATTTCGTATCTGCTGATGATGCATGGGCAGAGTTTTCACAGCAGCTTGGTGAGTATGCAGAAGGCTTCACAGAGAACCCTCTTGCTAACTCAGCAAACTATCAGATATACCTCAAAGATGTTAAGATGCAAAACCAGTTGGTTAATTACCTTGAGGGTGTTGAAGGCGTAAGAAAAGTTAACAAGTCAGACTTTACTGCTGAGACATTATCAGGAGTTAACATGGTGCTTATCTATGTATTCGTAGGTATTATCGTAATACTTTTTGCGGTAAGTATTTTCCTTATAAGCAATACTGTTACCATGGGTATTTCCGTTCGTAAGGAAGAGATTACTATTATGAAATACATCGGTGCAACAGACTTTTTCGTAAGAGCACCATTTGTATTTGAAGGAATAATTCTTGGTATTATCGGATCCATTATTCCAATGGGATTGTTATACTATCTCTACATTTTGGCTACCGATCTTATTAAGTCCAAGTTTGCATTTTTATCATTCCTTACATTTTTACCTCCTATGAATATTTTTGCATACCTTTTCCCGTTCTCGGTTCTTATCGGTGTGGGAATCGGTTTCATAGGAAGTTTCTTTACTGTACATAAGCATCTTCGTGTGTGATTGAATAAAAGTATAAAAGGGGACGTAATCTTTTTACTGCGTTTAAGGCGACTAAGATGATTAAAGATTATAGAATCAGAAAAATATTAGTATATATTACAACTCCCATTCTTGTGGCGGGTCTTACTTTTTCTAACCCTCTTTCCAATGTAGTTTATGCGACCGGCGAGACTACAACTACGGAAGATGAAGAAGCCAAGAAAAAGGCGGAGGAAGAGAAAAAGAAGAACGATACAATAAACTCTATAAAAGACTCCATCAAGGAAAAAGAAAATGCGATAGCAGATGCCAAGAAAGAGCGTAATACTCTTAGTTCAGGCAAGTCCAATATCGAGAAGATCAGAAATGAACTTCAAAAAAACAAGTCAGACTTGTCTGCATACGTATCCGAACTTGATGCACAGGTAGCTGAAATTGAGACTAAGATAGAGGGTCTTAAAACTCAGATTGCTGAAAAAGAGGCAGAGATTGAACAGACTAAAAAAGATCTCGATGAGGCTATTAAGATAAGAGATAAGCAATATGAAAATATGAAGAAGCGTGTCCAGGCTCTCTATGAGCAGGGTGATACGTTCTATCTTGAGATACTTCTTAATTCAGGCGGTATCAGTGATTTTCTTAATCAGATGGACTATGTTGACGACTTGTCCAAGTATGATGAGAAGATGTTCAAAGAATATGCCGAGACAGTAGAATATGTTAAGGTATGTCAGGCTGAGCTTGAGGAAGAAGAAGCTTTATTGCAAGAAACCAAGCAGGCAGCTGAAGACGAGCAGAAAACCTGTGAAACTCTTATAGCTGAAAAGCAGGCAGAGATTGCTGCTGTTCAGGAACAGATCAACGATAAGGATAAAGTAATAAAAGAATACGAGCAGGAAATCGCAGAGATGAATGCATCGATTACCGAGCTCGAAAAAATAGTTGCCCAAGAGAGAAAGCAACTCGAGAATATGAGGGTGTATGACGGTGGTGTATTCTGCTGGCCCGCTCCTTCGTATACAAGAGTATCTTCTGATTATGGATATAGAATTCATCCTACTCTTAAGGTAGAGATGTTCCATAACGGAGTCGACTTGGCGGCACCCGGTGGTTCGGATATTTTGGCAGCATATGACGGCGAAGTAGTCAGTGCATCCTATACTGCGGCCATGGGTAATTACATAATGATTGATCATGGCGGCGGATTATATACAATCTACATGCACGCTTCAAAACTTCTTGTATCCGAGGGACAGGAAGTTAAGAGAGGCGAGAAGATTGCACTTGTCGGATCAACCGGTAGAAGTACAGGTAACCACCTTCACTTTACTGTTAGAAAGAACGGAGAATATGTATCTCCTTGGAATTATATTACTAAGCCGTAAAAAGACTGAGCGTGATTAAATCGTGCTTAGGGAGGACAAGATGGAAGAAAATTACAACGCAGTTGTTGAACAAAAAAACGTTGATGTAAACAACAAGAAAAAAGATAAGAAGCCGAAGTCAAAAGTCGGTGCAGTCATTAGAGGAATACTTTTATTCCTTGCAGGTGCTGTTGCAGGCTCTATCGCTATAACATTACTTTTTGTATTAGTAGTTTTTGGAATATTGGGTGTCAATAACAAGAGAATTGAGACACTCGTGGGCCAGAGCACAATACTTGATAAAGACACCGCTTGGAAAGTAGAAGAACTCGATAAGATTATCCACATGTATTACTATGAGGATATCGATGATGAAGCTTTAACCGAGGGTATATATGCCGGTGTTATGGCAGGTGTAGGAGATCCTTATACATGTTATTACACTCCTGAAGAATTCGAAGAGATGCAGGCTAGCTGGAATGGTAACTACGAAGGCATCGGTGCATATCTTAAGTTCAATCAGGATACAGGCTATTGTACAGTTGAGGGATTCATTGATGGTGGTTCTGCAGGTGAAGCCGGAACAATAGCAGAGGGCGATTATATCATTGCTGTTAACGGCGAAGAAATGTATGGCAAGACAATCGATGAAGTTGTTGCTCTTGTCAGAGGTCCCGAAGGAACTACAGTAACTGTTACTTTCGAGGGTGTAAACGGAAGATATGACGTTACTCTTGAGAGAAGAAAAATAGAGACTCCTACAGTTAAGTACGAAGCCAAGGAAGATGGCATCTGGTATATCCAGATTACTGAGTTTGATACCATTACATCCGGACAGTTCAAGGAAGCTATTCAGGCTGCCAGAGATGATGATATGAAGGGTCTTATTATCGACCTTAGAGGTAACCCCGGTGGAAGCGTTGATGCAGTCGTTGATGTCTGCAGAGAGATTCTTCCCAAGGGCCTTGTAGTATACACAGAGGATAAGTACGGAACAAGAGAAGAGTTTAAGTGCGATGGCGACAATGAACTTACAGTTCCTCTTGTAGTTTTAGTTGATGGTGGTAGTGCATCTGCAGCTGAGATTATGGCAGGTGCTATCAAGGATTATGGCATCGGAACACTTATTGGAACCAAGACTTACGGTAAGGGTATAGTTCAGAGTATCCTTCCTTTACAGGATGGTTCTGCAGTTAAGATTACAACAAGCAGATACTTTACACCCAACGGTAACAATATCCATAAGATTGGTATTGAACCTGATGAAGAAGTTAAGTTTGACGCTGATGCATACCTTAATGAAGATAGAGACAATCAGCTTGAGTACGCTATGGAGTATCTTAAAAAGAAGATAACCAATTAATAAAATACGAACAAATGTTCTAAAATAATATAGACATTTTAATATAAAAATGATATGCTTACTTGTGGCATATCATTTTTGCGTTTTATTGATGAGAAGGAACAAAAATGGAATTTAAACTTCATTCGGAATATAAACCGACGGGAGATCAACCACAGGCAATCAAGGAATTGGTGGATGGGTTTAAGAAGGGCAATCAGGTACAGACTCTTTTGGGTGTTACCGGCTCGGGCAAGACATTTACCATGGCTAATATCATAGCTGCCTTGAATAAGCCCACTCTTATCATTTCTCACAACAAGACTTTGGCTGGTCAGTTGTATGGTGAGATGAAAGAATTCTTCCCTGAGAATGCGGTTGAATACTTCGTGTCCTACTACGATTACTATCAACCTGAGGCGTATGTTCCGTCCACAGATACATATATTGAAAAAGATTCATCGGTTAATGAAGAGATAGATAAATTACGATTATCCGCAACTGCTTCTTTGTCTGAAAGAAGAGATGTTATAGTTGTGGCGAGTGTTTCATGCATATACGGTTTGGGTAGCCCTGAAGATTACGAGAGCATGATTTTATCACTTCGTCCCGGTATGACGATGGAGAGGGATGAGCTGGTTGAAAAGCTTGTCGATATGCAGTATGAACGTAACGATATGGACTTAGCCAGATCCACATTCAGAGTAAGAGGCGATACACTCGAGATAGCCAAAGCTGAAGGCGGTGAAGGTGTAGTTAGAATATCGTTTTTCGGAGACGAAATAGAAGAAATTGCGGAGATTGATCCTGTTACTGGCAAAAAGAAATCTTTGCTTTCTTATGTCGCTATATTCCCTGCATCGCACTATGTAATATCCAAAGACAAGATAGAAATAGCATGTAAAAAACTTGAAGAGGAATTAAAAGAACGCGTCGAGTTTTTCAAGAGTGAGGAAAGATACGTTGAAGCGCAGCGAATCTTGGAGAGAACAACTTTTGATATTGAGATGCTTAGAGAGACAGGTATGTGTTCAGGCATAGAAAACTATGCACCTGTTTTGTCGGGCCTTAAGCCCGGAGATCCTCCTCATTGTTTAATGGACTTTTTCAAAGATGATTTTTTGATGATTATTGATGAGTCCCACATTTCAATTCCGCAGATTGGAGGTATGTATGCAGGAGACAGAGCAAGAAAAAATACTCTTGTCGACTTCGGCTTCAGACTTCCCAGTGCACTTGATAACAGGCCCCTGTCTTTTGATGAATTTGAGGACAGAATCGATCAGCTCTTATGCGTATCAGCAACACCTTCGAAATACGAAGAAGAACACGAGATGCTAAGAGCACAGCAGATTATCAGACCCACAGGTCTTCTTGATCCTGAGATTTCAGTCAGACCTACTGAAGGACAGATAGACGATCTCATTTCAGAGATTAACAAGGCGACGAGTGAAAACGGAAAAGTTCTCGTTACAACACTTACAAAAAGAATGGCAGAAGATCTTACAGAGTATCTTAAGGAAGTGGGAATCAGAGTTAAGTATCTTCACTCGGATATTGATACTTTGGAAAGAGCAGAGATTATCAGAGACATGCGTCTTGATGTATTTGATGTTTTAGTCGGCATCAACCTTTTAAGAGAAGGACTAGACATCCCTGAGATATGTCTTGTTGCGATTCTTGATGCGGATAAAGAAGGCTTCCTTCGTTCTGCAACCTCTCTTATTCAGACTGTCGGACGTGCGGCGAGAAACTCGGAAGGCAGAGTTATCATGTATGCGGATCAGATAACCGATTCGATGAAGATAGCAATAGATGAGACTTCAAGGCGTCGTGAGATTCAGATGAAATATAATGAAGAACATGGCATTACTCCTACAACTATCAAGAAGGCTGTAAGAGATGTTATCTCTATTTCGAAGAAGGTTGAAGAGACCGAAAGCAAGTGGGAACTTGAGCCTGAGAGCATGAATGCCGATGAACTTGATGATCTTATTGCTTCACTTGAAAAACAGATGAAGAAGGCGGCCACGGATCTTGATTTTGAGAGTGCTGCAACATTCAGAGATAAGATTATAGAGATTAAAAAAATACGTAATGAACTAGAGTAAAGTTTAAATAATCCGCAGATAATAAATTAAACAAGTAACTAATAAATAATTGAGGTAAGAAAATGGCTGACAAGATGCTAAAAAAAGGCGACGCCATAAGAATAGTCGGTGCAAGAGAGCACAATCTAAAAGGGATAGATGTTGAAATCCCTCGTAATAAATTTGTAGTAATAACAGGTTTATCAGGATCGGGAAAATCATCCCTGGCTTTTGATACTATATACGCCGAGGGACAGCGTAGATACATGGAATCTTTATCTTCGTATGCAAGACAGTTCCTTGGACAGATGGAAAAGCCCAATGTAGAGATGATAGAGGGTCTTTCTCCTGCTATAAGTATTGATCAAAAATCAACTAACAGAAATCCCAGATCAACTGTCGGAACCGTAACTGAGATATATGATTATTTCAGACTTTTATATGCAAGAATAGGTATTCCTCATTGCCCCGAATGTGGCAGAGAAGTATCAAGACAATCCGTCGATGAGATGGTTGATAGAATACTTGCTTTAAAAGAAGGAACCAAGATACAGATTCTTGCGCCGGTTATCAGAGGAAGAAAAGGTGAGCATGAAAAGCTTTTAGCCAAGGCTTCCAAGAGCGGATATCTTCGTGCAAGAATAGACGGCAGCATATATGAACTTGATGAGGAGATTAAGTTAGATAAAAACATCAAGCATGACATAGATATAGTTATTGACCGTCTTGTTGTTAAGGATGGAATTCAAAGTCGTCTTTCGGAGTCTGTAGAGAATGCATTGAATCTTTCACAAGGTCTTCTTACAGTAGCAGATTCAGAGAATAACGAGATGCATTTTTCGCAGTCGTTTTCATGCCCTGATTGCGGTGTGAGCATAGATGAGATTGAGCCCAGAAGCTTTTCGTTTAACAATCCTTTTGGCGCTTGTCCTGTGTGTGATGGACTTGGATTCAAGAGAGAGTTTGATATTGATTTGATGATTCCCGACAAGAGCCTTTCGTTATCAGAAGGTGCAATTCAGGTTATAGGATGGAAGAGCAGTAAAAAAGACGGATCATTTTCCAATGAAGTGTTAAAAGCATTATCAGAGCATTTTAAGTTTTCTCTTGATACTCCTTTTGAAAAATTACCTGAGAAAATCAAAGATATAATTATTAACGGAACAGATGTTGAAGTAAAAGTTCACTATGAGAGTTCAAGAGGTAGAGGTGTATATCCCATTAGATTCGAAGGACTTCTTCAAAACGTCATCGACAGGTATCGCCAGACTCCTTTTGATAAGGCTAGACTTGAGTATGAAAAATACATGTCGGATACCTTATGCGCAGAATGTAAGGGAATGAGACTTAAAAAGACATCGCTTGCCGTTACCGTATGCGATAAGAACATATACGAGATTACATGTATGCCACTTGTAGATCTTCATGAGATGATGAGCAACATGACGCTCACGGGCAACATGGCATTAATAGGCAATCAGATATTAAAAGAGATTCGTGCAAGAGTCGGATTCCTTAATGATGTAGGACTCGGATACCTTGCTTTATCACGTCCTACAGGCACGCTATCGGGTGGTGAGGCGCAACGTATAAGACTTGCCACACAGATTGGCTCAGGACTTGTAGGTGTAACTTATATTCTTGATGAACCCAGTATTGGTCTTCACCAAAGAGATAACGATAAACTCTTAGCATCTCTTAAGAGACTTAGAGACTTAGGTAACAACCTTATTGTTGTAGAACACGATGAAGATACTATGCTTCAGGCTGATTATATCGTCGATATCGGACCGCTTGCCGGTGAAAAGGGTGGACAGGTTGTAGCCTGCGGAACAGCAGAAGATATCATGAAGTGCGAAAACTCTTTAACAGGTATGTATCTTAAGGGGGATTTATTCGTTCCCGTTCCTGCTACTAGAAGAGAGCCTGATGGTTTCATAACCATTCAGGGTGCTTCAGAAAACAATCTTAAGAATATCAATGTTGATATACCTTTGCGTGTATTTACTTGCGTAACAGGTGTTTCGGGTTCCGGAAAGAGTTCGCTTATTAACGAGATACTTTATAAGAGACTTGCGAGAGATCTTAACAGAGCACAGGTTATACCCGGTAAGCATAAGGGCATTAAAGGCATAGACAAGCTTGATAAGGTTATTGATATTGATCAGTCTCCAATAGGCAGAACACCTAAGTCGAATCCTGCTACTTATACAGGTGTATTTGACCTTATAAGAGATTTATTTGCAGAGACCAAGGATGCCAAGGCAAAAGGATATGCCAAGGGCAGATTCTCATTCAATGTTAAAGGCGGTCGATGCGAGGCTTGCTCAGGTGATGGTATCGTCAAGATAGAGATGCATTTCCTTCCCGACGTATATGTTCCTTGCGAAGTATGTGGCGGTAAGAAATATAACAGAGAGACTCTCGAAGTTAAGTATAAGGGCAAGAGTATATCCGATGTTTTGGAGATGACTGTTGCGGAAGCACTTGAGTTCTTTGATGCGATTCCTCAGATTAAGAGAAAACTTCAGACACTTAACGATGTAGGTCTATCATACATAAGACTTGGACAGCCTTCCACGCAGCTATCAGGTGGTGAGGCGCAGCGTATCAAGCTTGCTACAGAACTAAGCAGAACCTCAACAGGAAACACTGTATATATTCTTGATGAGCCTACAACAGGACTTCATTTTGCAGATGTTCATAAGCTCGTAGATATCCTTCAACGACTTACCGATGCAGGAAACACAGTTATAGTTATTGAGCACAATCTTGATGTTATAAAAAATGCTGACTATATAATCGATCTTGGACCCGAAGGCGGCGACGGCGGTGGAACAATAGTTGCCACAGGTACACCTGAAAAAGTTGCCAAGATAAAGGAATCCTTTACGGGTCAGTATATTAAAAAGATGCTTACTAAAAATACGACAAAAAGCACTACAAAAAATACAGCAAAAAATAAAAGAAAAAACTAAAGTTATTCGTCTGACATTCGATATATTTAGTGTAGACGTAAGACAAGGAGGTCTCGTAATACAGGTCTCCTTTTTTATGTGCATTTTTCCTTTTACTTATTCGTCTTTTTGTAGTATAATCATCCTAGATTATTGTGCAAAAATACATACTACATAGATAAGCACTACGGAAAGGAAAAGGAAATGCAGAACTCGGATTTGGGAATTGATTTAGGTACAGCGTCCGTACTTGTATATGTTAAAAATAAGGGCGTTGTTTTAAAAGAGCCCTCGGTTGTGGCTTTTGATAAAGATACCAATAAGATTAGAGCAATCGGTGAAGAAGCCCGTCTGATGATAGGTAGAACACCCGGAACAATTCAGGCAATAAGACCTCTTAGACACGGAGTTATTTCCGACTATACAGTTACAGAGAAGATGATGAAATACTTCATCCAAAAGGCAGTCGGAAGAAGAATGTTTAGAAAACCCAGAGTTGCCGTATGTGTTCCTTCAGGAGTAACCGAAGTTGAGAGAAAAGCCGTACTTGATGCTACATATCAGGCCGGCGCAAGAGATGTATCCATTATCGAAGAGCCCATCGCAGCAGCTATCGGAGCAGGTATCGATATCAGTAAGCCCTGCGGAAACATGATAGTTGATATCGGTGGCGGTACAACAGATATAGCAGTTATTTCACTTGGCGGTACGGTTGTCAGTGAATCCATTAAGATAGCAGGCGATGACTTTGATGAAGCAATCGCCAAGTACATCAGAAGAAAGCATAACTTATCCATCGGTGAAAGAACAGCCGAGGATATTAAGATAAAAATAGGATCTGCATACAAGAGACTCGAAGAAGATTCTATGGAAGTTAAGGGACTTAACGTTTTGTCCGGACTTCCCAACACAGTCACAGTTACATCGACAGAGATGGAAGAGGCATTAAAAGAAACTACAACTCAGATTGTAGATGCCATCCACTCAGTACTTGAAAAGACTCCGCCTGAACTTTCAGCAGATATAGCCGAAAGAGGTATAGTTCTTACAGGTGGCGGTTCGATGTTAAGAGGACTAGAAGATCTCATCGAGATCAAGACCGGCATTGAGACCAATACAGCCAACGAGCCCTTGACTTGCGTGGCTATCGGTACCGGAAAATATGTAGAATTCCTTGATACAAAATACTACGAAGTATAAACGGGAGTAAAGGAATATGTTAAAAGGTCTCTATACAGCTTATACCGGAATGCTTAATGAGCAAAACAGAATGGACGTGCTCACTAATAACTTAGCCAACTCTGCTACGATAGGCTTCAAAAAAGAAGGTTCTACATCGCAGGGTTTTGACAGTGTCCTTGCTTACAGAATTAAAGACATGCAGGGCGCAGGAACATGGAGCGACGTTAACATCGGTATAGGTACCCCCGGAGTTAAGATCGGCGAGAACTACGTTGATTATTCTCAGGGAGCATTCAGAGAGACCGGCAATACATTTGATCTTGCTTTGTCGGGAACCGGATTCTTTAACATAGAGTTTACGGATAAGGCCGGCAATACAACTACCAAGTACACCAGAGACGGTAACTTCTCATTAAGCAAGGAAGGATATCTGGTTACAAAAGACGGTGATTTTGTTATAGGCGAGGGAGCAGGTGGTGCTTCCAATCACATACAGGTTGACCCCAACAAGCCTGTATCCATTGATACAGCGGGCAGGGTTATGCAGGGCGATCAGGTTGTCGCAACCATCAAGGTTACGGATTTTGAAGACTATAATTACCTTGAGAGATATGGCGAATCAATGTTTGAGCCCGTTGAAGGTGCTCAGATTATCAATCCCAACGCCAAGATAGTAAGCGGATATCTCGAACAGAGTAATGTTCAGACTGTTGAAGAGATGGTTTCTCTGATAAGCATTACCAGACAGTACGAAGCCAACCAGAAGCTTATACAGACCTACGATTCATCGCTTGAGATAGCGGTCAACAGACTTGGAAAGCTCTAATGAACATTCGGACAGACAGTGTTAGGTACGGAGGATAGATATGGTAAGATCATTATGGACAGCAGCATCAGGAATGATTGCTCAGCAAAACAACGTAGATACAATCGCCAACAACCTTGCCAATGTTAATACAACAGGCTACAAGACAGAGGTTGCTGAATTCAAATCTCTTTTATATCAGGATATTCAGGCCAAGACAACATCGGGCAACGGTGCGACCAAACCCGTCGGCGCTCAGGTCGGATTGGGTGTTCGTAACTCATCCGTATCATCCAGATTTTCACAGGGCAATTTTTATGATTCTACCAATGATCTTGCATTCGCTGTAAGCGGTGACGGTTTCTTCGCATACAGAGGACAGGATCAGAATACATACTATACAAGAAACGGTGATTTCCATCTTGCAACATACGGAACAGGACTTGCTCTTACCACAAGCGACGGCAACTGCATTCTTGATACCAACGGTAAGACCATCGAGTTTGACTCAAGTATTGTAGCAAGCAAGATTACCGTAACGGGTGACGGAGAGATATGTTATCCCGACGCTTCCAACAATCCCAAGCCCATGGGTATCAAGATAGGTCTGTGGCAGTTCAATAACCCCACAGGTCTTGATAAGATCGGAGACAGTTCTTACGCAGTAACGGCAGCTTCAGGTGCTGCTCTTAATGAGGATACTACTCAGGGACTTACCAAGAGTGATTTAAGACAGGGATATCTCGAAGGCTCCAACGTACAGGTAGTTGACGAGATGGTTAATATGATTGTTGCACAGAGAGCGTATGAACTTAACTCTAAGGCAATTCAGGCAACGGATGAGATGATGAGCCAGGCTAACCAGCTTAGAAGATAAGGAGTAGCTTATGGATTTAGGTAATATATCATCAACATATTCACAGTATGCAGATGCATTAGCTAAGACTTCCAATGCAGAGAGTTTAAAGAATAAGTTGGCTACATCTAAGGATGCTACCGACGAAGACCTCATGAAGGTATGCAAGGAATTCGAAGCATATTTTATCGAGCAGGTTTATAAAGAGATGCTTAAGACTGTTCCCGATTCGACATCAGGCTCCAATTCGACTCTTGTTGATTACTTCAAGGATCAGGCAGTTTCAGAGATTGCCAACAGAAGCGTTGAACAAAACAACGGAACAGGACTTGCTCAGAGCCTGTATGAACAAATGAGGAGAAACTACGAAAATTAATGGTTTTAAAAGGCTCGGTAGGAGCGTTTAAATATTATAGCGAATCCAACCACTTCGGAATATTCGTATTGGATACCGATGAGGTTGAAGAAGGAAACATTGTCGTAAAAGGCAATGTTTTTGGCATTTCAGAGGGGGATTATATAGAGGTCACGGGCGAAGAAACGGACCATCCCCTATATGGTCATCAGATTAAGATGACATCATTCAAGGCAGTTCAGCCAAGTGATTCAGATTCAGTAATTAAATATCTCGCGTCAGGTGCATTAAGAGGCATCGGCCCCAAGATGGCTATACGTATATTCACTAAGTTTGGTGAAAAGACTCTTGATATTCTTGAAAATGAGCCCGAAAGACTCGCAGAGGTTAAGGGCATTAGCGAGAATATAGCCAGAAATATTGCTATGGAATATGCATCAAAAAAAGACATCAGAGAAGCTATGATGTTTTTGCAAAAGTATAATATTTCCAACACAATGGCTGCCAAGATTTATGAGCGTTATAAAGATAAAATATATGACATAGTTACCAAGCATCCATATAGAATTGCAACCGACATTCAAGGTATTGGCTTTATCAAGGCTGATGAGATAGCTAAAAATGTCGGGCTTGCAGAAAACGATGAAGAGAGAGTGGACGCAGGCATCAAGTATTGCCTTTTAACTGCAAAAGAAGATGGGCATACATATCTTCCTAAGGAAGAGTTATCGGATAAGGCATTTACGCTTCTTAATGTTGATAGAGAATACATAGTTGATCGAATATCAGACATGTGTCTTAACAACCAATTAGTGATTAAAAAGCCTGATAAAGTATTCTTAAAAACATCCTACAGAGCTGAGTCATACTGTGCGGGAAAACTTAAAACTCTCAAAGATTCTTTTGAAGAAATAATCGAGACAGAAGAAGACAGAGACAGGTTTGCAAGAAAGCTTGAAGTCTTGATGAGTCATTATGATTTTGAACTTGATGAATCGCAAAAAGATGCAATTGAAAAGGGAATCAATAATGGCATATTCTTATTAACCGGTGGACCCGGTACAGGTAAGACAACCATCATAAAAGCTCTTATAGAATATTTTTACGACGAAGACTACGATGTTGTTTTATGCGCTCCCACGGGACGTGCCGCTAAAAGAATGAGCGAGGCCACAGGCTTTGAAGCCAAGACTCTTCATAGACTTCTTGAAGCACAGACATCAAGAGAAGACAGTGACAAAACTGCTTTTATGAAGAATGAAAACAATCTCTTGGAAGCGGACGTCTTTATTATCGACGAGATGTCGATGGTTGATATATTCCTTTTTGAAGCGTTTCTTAAGGCTGTTCCCATAGGATCAAGAGTTATCTTTGCGGGCGACGCCAATCAGCTTCCGAGTGTGGGTCCTGGTAATGTTTTTTCAGACCTTTTATCATCGGGATTTTTTGAAAAAGCAATTCTTAATAAGATTCATCGTCAGAGCGAAAACAGTAAGATTGTATTAAATGCTCACATGGTTAATAACGGCGAGTGCCCTCCGCTTGATAAGAATGCGGAAAACGACGACTTTTTCTTCTTGGAAAGAAATGACAAGAGATTACTTATGAGAGATATGCTCGAACTTGTTAAAAAGAGAATTCCGGGTAAGTTCAACATAGCTCCACTTGATGTTCAGATTCTTTGCCCTTCAAGAAAAGGTGATTTGGGTGTTGAGAATCTCAATGTGATATTCCAAAAATATCTTAATCCCGAAAGTCCTACCAAGAGTGAACTTAAAAGAGGCGATACGATATTCAGAGTCGGTGATAAGGTTATGCAGATTAAGAATAACTACGATATCATCTGGAGCATCGAAGGTAAGAATCGTATCAGGGTTGAAGAAGGACGAGGCGTGTTTAACGGAGATGTCGGCATCATCACAGAGATCGACAGATTTGATAAGAGCATCACGGTTAAGTATGACAATATAAAAATAGTCAGGTATTCTAAAGATGAGATTGACGAGATAGATTTAGCGTACGTAGTAACTGTACATAAGTCTCAAGGAAGTGAATATCCTGCAGTTATAATTCCGATACTTGATACTCCTGCACAACTTTTAAATCGCAATCTTTTTTACACGGCAATTACACGTGCTACTGATTGTGTAATGATTATGGGAGATTCAAAAAAAGTAGAGGAAATGGTTAAAAACGATTTTAGAAGAAGGCGTTATACCGACTTCTTGGAGAGATTAAACGAGGTAATGGCTTATATTGATTGAAAGACTTCTTTTCCCAAGAAGATGCCCCATCTGTGATGAGGTGATTTCTTCAAAAGAATACATATGCAAAAAATGCGAAGACATACCAAGAATTGTTCCTATGCCAAGGTGTGTTAAATGTAGCAAGCATGTTGCCCGCTCAGGAATTTTATGTCCCGATTGCGAGAGGGAAAAGAAAAGTTTTGTAAAAGGAATTGCGTTATACGAATATGATTCCGTAAAAGAATCAATTCATGCATTAAAAGATTCTGCGAAGTTTGATAATGCCACATTTTTTGCAGATATGATATATAATCATCTTGGCGATATACTCAAGTCTTTTAACGCAGAAGCCATCGTTCCGATTCCGCTTCATAAGGACAAGTTTAAGAAGCGTGGATTCAATCAGTCACTGCTTATTGCCAATGAATTATCCAAGCATTTAAACATACCCGTTAGAGACGATATTCTGATAAGGGTTGAAAAGACAAAAGATCAGAAAACAATGACGCATTCAGAGCGCCAAAATAATCTTGTTGGGGCTTTTCATATGCCCCAAAATGATGTAAAATTAGATACAGTATTAGTATTGGACGACGTGTATACAACAGGCGCCACCATGGAGGAAGCAACACGCACTTTGATGCGTGGAGGAGTGAATAAAGTGTACTTCGTTACGGCGGCCATAGGTATAGGCGAATAAGGGGGTTAATATGGACGTTAGAAATTGCAGAAGATGCGGTAAGATTTTTAATTATGTAGCAGGACCTCATATTTGTCCGGCCTGCAGAGAGTTGATTGAAAATCAGTTCGTAACTGTAAAGGATTATATAAGAGAACACAAGGATGCCAATATGGCTCAGATATGTGAGGCATGTGATGTTCCCGAGAGCCAGATTAAACAGTGGATCAGAGAAGAGAGACTTTTCTTTGGCGATGATTCACCTGTAGGTATAGAGTGCGAGGGCTGTGGTGCAACCATCAAGATTGGTAAGTATTGCGACAAGTGCAAGGCTAATCTTACCAGGGGTCTTTTGGATGCTACTGCAAAGCCTAAAGCAGCCGAACCGGATATTACCCATACCAAAAAGGGATCAGCCGGCGGCAAAATGAGATTCTTAGAGTAGCGGTTAAGGTATGATTAACGAGGAAGGTAAAAAGAGAATCCGTCTGATGACGAGAATCGCGATGTATGAAAAGGACGAGGGCAGAACCAGCGAGCCTGTATCGCGTTATTTCAGATCGGATTATATAGGGCTTAAGATTCTGGGAGCAATCTGTTGCGCCACACTTGTTTTTGGTATGGTTCTTGGATTGTATGTTCTTTGCAACTCAGAATTATTACTGGGCGACATATATACAATGGATTTAATGGAAGAAGCAAAAAAACTGATATTAATATATATCGGTTTTGTTGTTGTGTATGTGTCAATAGTAGCCTGCGTATTTTTTGTTAAATATAATCGTGCCGTTAAATACAAGAGAATAGTATCCAAGAATCTCAAAAAACTGCTTATAAGATACGGCAAAAAAGATGAGGACCTAAACGAAGATGACTGAAGTAATGACAAAATTAAGGGGATATAGATACCGCGCGGTTTTATTTATCAATAAATTCGAAGCATACATTATTCCCGCAGTGAAGTTTTTAGCCGCTATGGTGGTATTTTGCATTATCAATGCAAAATTCGGATATATGACCAAGATAGCCAAATTCCCGCTTGCGATTATTATGGCACTATTTTGTTCATTTATGCCGTCCAACATGATTATTATCATTGCGGCACTTTTGACAATGTTACATGCATATGCGATTTCTGCAGAATTCGCACTTGTTTTGGGCGTTGTTTACGCCATAATGTTTCTTCTTTACTTCAGATTTTCTCCCAGAGATTCTGTAGCAGCAATTCTTACCCCGATTTGCTTTGTATTCAAGATTCCGTATGTAATTCCTATGTCATTCGGTCTTGTAGGTACACCTGCAAGTGCAATAAGTGTTGGATGCGGAACAGTAATATTCTATGTGCTTAAGTATATGTCTCAGGCAGCAGAAGCTTTCAAGGAAAGTGGCGAAGATGATTTACTTAAGAGACTTAAGGCACTTCTCGAAGGCTTGCTTAATAACAGAGAGATGCTTGTATGTGCGCTTGCATTTGCTCTGACAGTTATAGTTGTATATTTCATAAGACGTATGTCCATCAACTATGCATGGACAATCGCTATGGCAACAGGTGCACTTGCTGACATCTTGATTATTCTTGTTGGCGACATTATGTACCATACCAATATTTCTATAATCGGTCTTATTTTTGGAACAATACTTGCTTGTATTGTTGTAAGAATAATTCAGTTCTGTGTATTTGACATAGATTATTCAAGAACCGAAAAAGTTCAGTTCGAGGACGACGATTATTACTACTATGTTAAGGCGGTTCCCAAGATTAAGGCTCCCGAACTTGAAGAAGACGATGATGATGACGATGATGACGACGATGACGATGGTTCATCAGCATCAGTATCGGCACTTCCTGCAAGAGGCAAGAGACCTGCTTCCGACAAGCCTAAAAAAGATAAAAAGCCCGTAAGACCCAAGGCAGCTCCTTCGGAACGTGCAAAAAGTGCATCAAGACCTGCTTCTTCTCAGGAGAGACCTGCCAGAGAGAGAATAAGAGAAGCGGTTAAGGAAGAAAGCACATCTTCAGAACCTACTTCAAAAGAGAGAGCAGCTTATGAAGCAAGACAGGCTGAGATTCAAAGACGTCGTGAAGCTGCGAGAAAGAGAAATGAGAGATTAAAGAGCGAACAGGCTCAGGCAGAAGCCAAGGCTTCATCTGCTGATATAGTCCAGGAAGAAGACAATGATTTAGGCCTTGGCAGAAGAATGGCTTATCAGAGAAGAAAGCTTGAGGAAAGACTCAATAATAACAACGACGGACAATAGTTCGGCGGTTAGATATAATCATATATTTGTGTAAGGGTGAATACAGTGTTTCAGAGAACGTTTGACTATATAAGTTCATATCTGTCAGCATTCCGACTTCCCAGAGTCGGATTTCTTGATGTTCTCGAAATGATTATCCTTGCATTTCTTTTGTACCAGGCAATGAAATGGATGAAGAATACAAGAGCATGGGCCGTAGTTAAGGGGCTTGCTGTTATTCTTATCTTTATGGCTATCGCTGAAGTACTCGATATGACTACCATTATCTGGATAGGAAAGAGCTTATTTACATTGGTTGCAGTTGCTATTATCGTAGCACTCCAGCCTGAAATAAGACGTCTTATCGAAGATCTTGGTAAAAATAATCTCCTTACCAATATAGTCCTCCTTGGAGAGAGACAGATTGATGGTAGGTTTTCCGACAAAACCAAAAATGAGATTATCAGTGCTTGCTACGAGATGGGTAGAGCTCGTACAGGTGCGCTTATTGTTATCGAAGCAGATTCCACTTTGGAGGAATATGAGAGAACAGGTATTGAGGTTGATGGTATCGTAACCAGTCAGCTTTTAATTAATATATTCGAGCATAATACACCTTTACACGATGGTGCGGTTATTATTCGTGGCGACAGAGTTCAGTCGGCTACATGTTACCTTCCTCTTTCGGATAACAGATCCTTGAGTAAGGACTTAGGTACAAGACATCGTGCAGGTGTAGGTATTTCAGAAGTAACAGACGCTTTGGTTATTATCGTATCCGAGGAAAACGGTAAAGTATCAGTTGCTCAAAACGGTGAACTTTACAGAAGTCTTGATGTAATGGATTTACGTAAAAAACTCGAGATAGCTCAGGATAAGAAAGAAGCAAAGCCAAAAAAACAGCATAAGAAGAAGGAGGTTAAAGATGAAGCAAAAACTGACGCACAATCTTAATCTCAAAGTACTTGCTGTTCTCTTCTCGGTAATGATATGGATTATCGTTGTTAATATCGATGATCCCGTTAAGAGTGTTCAGTTCAATGATGTTCCTGTACAGGTTATCAATGAATCTGCACTTACTGATGAGAATCTCTGCTATGAGATAAAAGAAGGCTTTGAAAGAGTCGATGTCACAATGAGTGGCAGAAGATCCGTAATAGAAGATATATCCAAAGATAATGTTACTGTAGTTGCAGACCTTAATGAGCGTACAGAGAATGATACCGTTAAGCTTAAGGTATCAACCAACAAGTATTCCGGAGATATCGATTCAATAAAAGCAGACAATGAATTTGTTGAGCTTAACATTGAAGAATTAAAGAAGATTCAAAAAGTTATTCAGATAGAGACAGTCGGTAATCCTGCAGAAGGATATATCGAGGGTGATACAGATATTAACCTTAACCGTGTTCGTATCGAAGGACCTGCATCGATAGTTGATATGGTTGCATATGCCAAAGTACAGATTGATGTAGAGGGCGCAACCAATAACATATCAGCGTCTGCTCCAATAGTATTGTATGATACTCTCGGTGACAGAATCGATATGTCAAGATTATCGATGAACATTGATACAATCAGTGTTAACCAGAACATTCTCTTTACCAAGACAGTTCCCATTACATGCATTCCTTCAGGAAAGCCCGTAGATGGTTACAAGGCAAATGGTAAGGTTGAGTTGTCTCCTTCAATGATTACAATTGCAGGACCCAGACCTGTACTTGATAATATTACTCAGATAGCAATTCCTTCGAGTGCAGTTAACATTAACGATGAGGATTCCACATATAAGACCATCGTTAATATCAATGGATACCTTCCTTCAGGTGTTACGGCATCCGATAGAAACTTTGGCGGTAACGTATCCGTTTCGGTTCAGATAGAAAAAGAAATCAGTAAGAAGTACTCCGTATATCTTAACAAGATATCCATGGAGGGACTTGACAGTAATATGACTGCAGAAGTAACCGATAATACTTTATCTGCATCCGGCAACAAGGTTGAGATTGAAGTATTCGGACTTCCTGATGAACTTGATGGATTATCATCTTCAGACTTTGACTTATCTGTAGATTTTGATAAGTATAAGGAGGAGAAAAAGATCACTGCAATGAAGGCAGGAACATATGATCTTCCTCTTCAGATAGATATGCCGTCGGGACTTAGAACAGAGAGTAATCTAAGAGTTCGAGTTAAGGTGTCTGAAAAATAATTAGCAATTAATCATTATATTGGGGCTAATGATTAATATATATGTAATTATTGAGTTTTATGTATATTAGTGGTAAAATATGCATAATAATTTGGGGTAAATACGGGGGTACAATGTATGGTTAGTAAGACAGTAGTCATTAATAATCCTACAGGTTTGCATCTTAGACCGGCAGGCAATCTTTGCAAGGAAGCTGTAAAGTACAAATCAAGGATTACATTCAATTATCGTAACAATACAACCAATGCCAAGAGCGTCTTAAGTGTACTGGCTGCCTGTGTTAAGCAGGGCGAAGAGATAGAGCTTGTGTGCGAAGGCGATGATGAAGAAGAAGCATTGGCTAACATGACCAAGATAATAGAAGAAGGGCTCGGAGAGAGCAGCGAATCATAAAAAAGCATACTCACAAGAGTATGCTTTTTCTATGTAGAATATAAGGATAAGTGTTTAGCAATAACTGTTGAACATCATACCGGAATACTGACTCGTAATATAAGGAGTAGCATATTCCTTACCCGGATTCTTATAAGCGACTATGGTCTTTTGCACATAATCCATAGGATTAAGTGATACCTGGTTTGCTTTACTTAATACCGAGTTTGTAAACTTACGAACGCCCGAGAAGTTATCAAGTGCATTCTCTTTATTGATATTCTCAGCCAACTTCTCGTCATCGACTTTCATCATTCCCTTTTCATCAAATGATATACCAACATTTCCAAGCTCTGCGCTGTAGAGGGATGATATACGATTCATCTCGTTTAACAGATAGCCTGTCTTGGGTTGTGAACTAAGGAACGAAGATGCGTTCTTAATGAAATCATTGTATCCGGCAGCGAATCTCGATACATTCTCTGACATCGAATCCGTATCTGCTTTAAGACCTATAGTAATAGGCTCATCGTCGATTTCCTGTGCCTTGTTTAAGTTAAGCTCAAATGTCTTGGCTACAGTAAAGTGGTTCGAATACGATACATGAGGTTCATCGTTAAGATAGAACTTCGCATTGTCAGGAAGCTGAGTTACATTATCAAGTCCAAGATAAGCAACAGCTCCGGCTGATTTACTTGTATTCTCATCACTTACGGTGAAAAGAAGCTGTTTATCGTCTTCTATACCGGTAAGAGTTGTCTCAAGAGTAAATATACTTCCTTCTTCGCTCTCAACCACTTCTGATTTAAGACCGACATTGGAGTTATTGATAAGTCTTGATAATTTATGCTGTAATTCGGAGTTGGTCTCGCCTTCATTAATATTGAACTGGAACTCATAACTCATATTATTAATAGAGATATCAAATGAATAAGTTCCGGGCTCGAGATCAACCTCTCCGTCTTTTAATGCATTACCTGTATTAATCTGGCTGCTTGCAAGCTTCTCTACAAAGAGAGAGAAGGATGATGAATCGCCATCAGAATAATCATCACCAATGTATTTAACATCAGCAATATCGGAAGATGTCGAAAAGGCAGTCTTCTTATTTAAAAGATCTTCTTCGTCAAGTCCGCCAAGCGAAGCAATAGTATTACGAAGTTCTCTTGCATTCTCTTTCATACTCACAGCATAAGCCTGAGATTGTGAACTCGAATCAATTATAGAAAGGGGAGATTCTTTGTTAAGCTTGATAATCGAACTATACACGCCGCGAAGCTCGCTCTTTTTATGCGTGTCATATCGACCGCTGGCTTTAGGCGCATACGTAGTAAGATAGTTATTGTAGACGTTATTTAATGCAACTGAATAAGCCATCCTGCTCCCTCCTTTCTTCCTTGAAATCATTACCATGGCAATTAGCCTCGGGTATCCGTCACCCACTGGTAAGAGCATAGACTTATGCTAGTATTACACATTTATAGTATCACAAGAAAAATCTATATGCAACACTTTTTTTATTATATATAATAGGAAGAAACAATTTTCTTTTCCCGACCACAATATACGCGATAAGGTCCTCAATATATAGTTTTGGACGATCTTTATAGTTGTTTTGAACTGTATAAAAACCTTACTATATAAAAAATTGTTGACGTGCAAGTATCGATATGATATTCTACATAGGCGAGATTGATTTTTAGGTCTTTTTTTTATGCACTCTAAAATCGGTCATAATGCGAATATAAACTGTGAACATACGGTTACGGAGGTAATATATTATGCGTACAAAAATCACTTTAGCATGTACAGAATGCAAGCAGAGAAACTACAATACTACAAAGGAAAAGAAGAACCATCCTGACAGAATGGAAACTAAGAAGTACTGCAGATTCTGCAAGGCTCATACTTTACATAAGGAAACAAAGTAATAGTTTAGGGCTTTACCCCGAAAGGATACGCTAATGGCAGATACACAGAATAAGCCGAAGAAGAACTTTTTCAAAGGTGTAAGACAGGAATTTAAGAAGATCTCATGGCCTGGCAGGGACGAAATCATTAAGCAGACAATAGTTGTTTCTATTATTACATTTATTGTTGCAGTCCTTATAGCAGCCATTGATTTTGGTATTAGATACGGAATTAATTTTTTAACTAGTCTGTAATGCACTTTTAGCTTTGCTTCTATATATAATGAAGCATTGACACTACGGAGGTTTAGATGGAAGAGATTTTAGAAGAATTCGATATCGGACAGAGCGATAATAAATCCGGAAAAGGAATGGGTTGGTACGTTGTTCATACGTATTCAGGATATGAGAACAAGGTTAAGACCAATATAGAGAAGGCTATCGAGAACAGACCCGAACTTCGCGAGACAATCCTTGAGGTCAAGGTTCCTATGCAGGAAGTTGCAGAAGTTAAGAATGGTGTTCGTAAGATTTCCGAAAAGAAGTTATTCCCCGGATATGTTCTTATACATATGGACGCTGATGACAACGCAGCATGGTACGTTGTAAGAAATACAAGAGGCGTTACAGGATTCGTTGGACCGGGAAGTAAGCCTGTTCCTCTTACAGAGAGCGAGATGAAGGCACTCAGCTTCGAAGGACCCGAAAGAATCCGCATCGATGTTAAAGAAGGCGATTCAGTTAATGTTATCGCAGGTGTTTGGGCCGGCACACTTGGAGTTGTTAAGCGTGTTGATGAAGGCAAGCAGGCTGTTACAATCAATGTTGAATTGTTCGGTCGTGAGACACCCGTTGAGATCAGCTTTGCTGATATTAAGAAGGCATAAATTTTATGCCGAGCAACTAAGGTTGTTCATAGGATATCCTATATAATATATAGAATTTTGTGAACAGTGGGAGCTGCGATGGTCGCAGCGCCGAACCACATTTTATTAGGAGGTAGCCAAAATGGCAAAGAAAGTTTCAGGTTATATCAAGTTACAGATTCCTGCCGGAAAAGCAACACCGGCACCGCCTGTAGGTCCCGCATTAGGACAGCACGGCGTTAACATCGTTGAATTCACAAAGCAGTTCAACGCTAAGACAGCAGATAAGGGTGACGTTATCATCCCTGTTGTAATCACAGTTTACGCAGACAAGAGTTTCAGCTTTATTACTAAGACTCCTCCCGCTGCAGTATTATTGAAGAAGGCTTGCAATTTGAAGAGTGCATCCGCTAAGCCTAACAAGGATAAGGTTGCTACTATTTCAAAAGACAAGATCAGAGAGATTGCAGAGCTTAAGATGCCTGACTTAAATGCAGCTAGCATCGAAGCAGCAATGAGCATGATCGCAGGTACAGCTCGTTCAATGGGTATTGTAGTAGAAGAATAATTGATTTAGAGTGGGAGCATTTATTGCATTTAACCACAAGGAGGTAAAGTAAATGAAACATGGTAAAAAATACAACGAAGCTGCAAAGCAGGTAGATAGAGCTACTCTTTACGATCCCGCAGAAGCAGTTGCATTGGTTAAGAAGACAGCTACAGCTAAGTTTGACGAGACTGTTGAACTTCACATCAGAACAGGTTGTGACGGACGTCATGCAGAAGAGCAGATCCGTGGTGCAGTTGTTCTTCCTCACGGAACAGGTAAGACTGTTAGAGTTCTCGTATTTGCAAAGGGCGATAAGGTATCAGAGGCTGAAGCAGCTGGTGCAGATTTCGTAGGTGGCGAGGAACTCATTCCTAAGATTCAGAATGAAGGTTGGCTTGACTTTGATGTAGTAGTAGCTACACCTGACATGATGGGTGTTGTTGGTCGTCTCGGTAAGGTTTTAGGACCTAAGGGATTAATGCCCAACCCTAAGGCAGGTACAGTAACAATGGACGTTACTAAGGCTGTTAATGATATCAAAGCCGGTAAGATTGAGTACAGACTTGACAAGGCTAACATCGTACACTGCCCTATTGGTAAGGCTTCTTTCACAGAAGAGCAGCTTGCTGATAACCTTAAGGCAATTATGGATGCTATCGTTAAGGCTAAGCCTTCATCACTCAAGGGTACATACTTAAAGAGCATTACTCTTACAAGTACAATGGGACCTGGTGTTAAGGTTAGTACACTTAAGTATTTATAAGATTTCAAAAGTCGGTTCTTCGGAACCGACTTTTTACATGATAATGTATAAAAGAATTATGATACACAAAATTGCTTCGTTTTAATAAAACTCTCGCAATTTTGTCAATAATTCGGAATCCGCTGAAATGACAATTAATAGTCATTTCGCTACTTCCTCATTATTGTTAGGCGTCCAAATTCTTCAACAGTTATGAGTAAACTCAAACTGTTTTCGACTTTGTACACCTTTATCATAAAAAGATATTGACAAAGGTATTCCATAATGATAAATTAGAAAAGGTCGTCATGACCATGCCGAAGACAGTAGGTGTCGAAAGACGTAAGCTATGCGCCTACCGAGGAGAAAAGTTTTGATAAGAATTTTATCCTCTCGCGTCTTCGCGGGAGTTTTTTTATCTTTATAACTCTTTCGGCAATAAATAATAGAAGGAGGAAAAAAGAATGGCAAAGGTTGAATTAAAGAAACCCATCGTAGAAGAAATTCAATCATGCATCAAGGATGCTAAGTCAGTCGTTGTTGTTGACTACCGCGGACTTACCGTTGAGCAGGACACAAGACTTCGTAAGACATTACGTGAGAGCAATGTTACTTACAAAGTATACAAGAACACAATGATCAACTTCGCAATCAAAGGAACAGAGTTCGAAGACCTCGCTAAATATCTTGAAGGTCCTACAGCTATTGCTGTTTCTACAGAAGATGCAACAGCACCCGCTAGAGTCATCTGCAAGTTTGCAAAAGAGGCTCCCGCACTTGAGGTTAAGGCCGGTGTTGTAGAAGGTGCCGTATATGATGCTAAGGGAATTGCACAGGTTGCAAGCGTTCCTTCAAGAGAAGAACTTCTTGGAAAGCTCCTTGGAAGCATCCAGTCACCTATTTCGAATCTTGCCCGTGTGCTTAATCAGATTGCTGAGCAGCAGGGCGCATAATTAAGTAAAAAAGTTTTTAATGGAGGATATTAAAATGGCTAAGTTAACAACAGAAGAATTTATCGCTGCTATCAAAGAGCTCAGCGTACTTGAATTAAATGAATTAGTAAAGGCTTGCGAGGAAGAGTTCGGTGTATCCGCAGCAGCAGGCGTTGTAGTTGCAGCAGCAGGTGCTGGTGATGCAGGCGCAGCAGCAGAAGAGAAGTCTGAGTACGATGTAGAACTTACAGAAGTTGGAGCAGAGAAGGTTAAGGTTATCAAGGTAGTTCGTGAAGCAACAGGCTTAGGACTTAAGGAAGCTAAGGACCTTGTAGATAGCGCTCCTAAGATGATCAAGGAAGGCGCTTCTAAGGAAGAAGCTGATGACATCAAGAAGAAACTTGAAGAAGTTGGCGCTAAGGTTACATTAAAGTAATCCTAACTTAATCAAAAAAATATTAAAGCGGTTGGAAAAAAGTATTTGACTTCCAACCGCTTTTTTGATATGATGGAAAATGCGCTAATGTGGGTGAGGTGGCCCATTTGTGTTTTTTTCGCCTCAAAAACGGGAAAACACGGCCAAATTGCGCGCAATTTCAGCGATTATCAAAAGAATGGAGCAGAATGTCAATGGAAAAGAAAAGAATTCGTCCGGTGTACAACGGTAACAGCTTACGAATAAGCTATTCAAGACAGGAAGAAGTGCTCGAAATCCCCAATCTTATCGAGGTGCAGAAGAAATCATATGAATGGTTCCTTAAGGAAGGTCTTAAGGAAGCTTTTAGTGATATTTGCCCTATTACTAACTTTGGTGGTGATATGCGTCTTGACTTTGTTGATTTTACTTTGGCAGAGGATGAGGCTAAGCATACTATCGAGGAGTGTAAGGAGAGAGACCTTACATATGAAGCACCTCTTAGAGTTAAGGCACGTCTTTATGTACCCGAGAAAGACAAGAACGGCAATAAGACAGGTCAGTTTGAGATAAAAGAATCTGACATTTTTATGGGCAATTTCCCTCTTATGACAGAGACAGGTACCTTTGTTATCAATGGTGCTGAGCGTGTAATTGTCAGCCAGCTCGTTCGTTCTCCCGGCATCTACTATGATTATACACATGATAAATTAGGTAAGAAGCTCTTTGCATCTACAGTTATTCCTAACCGTGGTGCATGGCTTGAGTACGAGACCGATTCTAACGATATAGCTTCTGTTCACGTAGACAGAAACAAGAAGATGCCTATTACGGCTTTTATTCGTGCGCTCGGTTTAGGCTCCGATGAGGAAATCATCGCTGTATTCGGTGATGATCCCAAGATCATGGCTACTATTGCCAAGGATCCCTCCAAGACATATCAGGAAGGTCTTAGAGAACTCTATGCAAGACTTCGCCCCGGCGAGCCTTTCAGTGTAGAGAACGCTGAGAACTTTATGAACTCCATGTTCTTTGATCCCAGACGTTACGACCTCGCTAAGGTAGGACGTTATACATATAATAAGAAGCTTAACTTCAATAAGAGAATCGTTGGTCATGTACTTGCTGAAGATGTTGTCAGCGAGTTTACAGGTGATGTTATCGCCAAGGCCGGCGTAGTTATTGATAAAGAGACAGCTACCAGAATTCAGAACGCTGCAGTTCCTTCAGTTCTTATTCAGACAGAAGAGAGAAATGTAAAAGTTCTTTCTAATATGATGGTAGATATTTCAGAGTGGGTTGATTGCGATAAGGAAGCACTCGGTATTAACGAGCTTGTATACTTCCCCGTACTTCAGACCATTCTTGGTGAGTATGCTAATAAGCCCGAAGAACTCGGCGAGGCTATTAAGAACAACATTACAGATCTTATTCCTAAGCACATTACTAAGGAAGATATCCTTGCAAGTATTAACTACTGCTTCCATCTTGAGTATGGCATCGGTAACAAGGATGATATCGACCACTTAGGCAACAGACGTATTCGTGCCGTTGGAGAACTTCTCCAGAACCAGTACAGAATAGGTCTTTCAAGAATGGAAAGAGTTGTTCGTGAGAGAATGACTACACATGATGCAGATGATGTATCAGCATCAAGCTTAGTTAATATCAAGCCTGTACAGGCTGCTATGAAGGAGTTTGTTGGTTCATCACAGCTTTCACAGTTCATGGATCAGAACAACCCTCTTGGTGAGTTAACACATAAGAGACGTCTTTCCGCATTAGGACCCGGTGGTTTGTCAAGAGACCGTGCCGGATTCGAAGTTCGAGACGTTCACTATACACACTACGGAAGAATGTGTCCTATTGAGACACCCGAAGGTCCTAACATCGGTCTTATCAACTCACTTGCTTCTTATGCAAGAATCAATGAGTACGGATTTATCGAAGCTCCTTACAGAAAGATCGACAAGAAGGATCCTGAGAATCCTATAGTAACTAACGAAGTAGTATATATGGCTGCAGATGAGGAAGATAACTACCATGTAGCTCAGGCTAACGAAAAGCTCGATGAGAAGGGCCATTTCGTTAAGAACATGGTTACTGGTCGTTACAGAGAAGAGACTCATGAATATCCCAAGGCTATGTTCGATTACATGGACGTATCACCTAAGATGGTATTCTCTGTAGCTACAGCACTTATTCCTTTCCTTGAGAACGACGATGCTAACCGTGCGCTCATGGGATCTAACATGCAGCGTCAGGCAGTTCCTCTTCTTTTCACAGAAGCTCCTGTAGTTGGTACAGGTATGGAAGCTAAGGCAGCCGTTGACTCAGGTGTATGTAAGGTTGCTAAGAAGGCCGGTACAGTTGAGTATGTTTCATCCAACCTTATCAAGATGGCATATGATGATGGAACTAAGGAAGATGTTAAGCTTGCTAAGTTCACAAGAAGTAACCAGAGCAACTGCTACAACCAGAAGCCCATCGTATTCAAGGGTGATCATGTGGCAGCAGGACAGGTTATTGCAGACGGTCCTTCAACAGCTAACGGCGAATTAGGTCTTGGTAAGAACCCTCTTATCGGATTTATGACCTGGGAAGGTTATAACTACGAGGATGCTGTTCTTTTATCAGAAAGACTTGTAAAAGAAGATGTTTATACATCAGTACATATTGAAGAATACGAAACAGAAGCAAGAGATACTAAGCTCGGACCTGAAGAGATCACAAGAGACCTTCCCGGTGTTGGTGAAGATGCTCGTAAGGATCTTGATGAGAACGGTATCATCCGTATCGGTGCAGAGGTTCGTGCCGGTGATATCCTTGTAGGTAAGGTTACTCCTAAGGGAGAGACAGAGCTTACTCCTGAAGAGAGACTCTTAAGAGCAATCTTTGGTGAGAAGGCAAGAGAAGTTAGAGATACATCTCTTAAGGTTCCTCACGGTGAATACGGTGTCGTTGTTGATGCTAAGGTATTCTCACGTGCACAGGGCGACAGCGAACTTTCACCCGGAGTTAACCAGAAGGTTAGAATCTACATCGCACAGAAGAGAAAGATTTCTGTAGGTGATAAGATGGCCGGACGTCACGGTAACAAGGGTGTCGTTTCAAGAGTTCTTCCTGTAGAAGATATGCCTTATCTTCCTAACGGTCGTCCTCTTGATATCGTACTTAACCCTCTGGGCGTTCCTTCCCGTATGAATATCGGACAGGTACTTGAAATCCACCTTTCACTTGCTGCTAAGGCACTTGGATTCAACATTGCAACTCCCGTATTCGACGGTGCTAACGAAAACGACATCATGGATACTCTTGACATGGCTAATGACTATGTTAACGGTACATGGGAAGACTTCGAAAAGAAATACAAAGACGTTCTTCTTCCTGAGATTCTTGAGTACTTATATGAGAACAGAGATCACAGAGAATTATGGAAGGGCGTTCCTATATCAAGAGACGGTAAGGTAAGACTTCGTGACGGACGTACAGGTGAGTACTTCGACGGACCCGTTACAATCGGTCACATGCATTATCTTAAGTTACACCACTTGGTAGACGATAAGATTCATGCTCGTTCAACCGGACCTTACTCACTCGTTACACAGCAGCCTCTCGGTGGTAAAGCACAGTTTGGTGGACAGCGTTTCGGTGAGATGGAAGTTTGGGCTCTGGAAGCATACGGAGCATCATATACACTTCAGGAAATCTTAACAGTTAAGTCCGATGACGTTATCGGTCGTGTTAAGACATACGAAGCTATCATCAAGGGCGAGAATATTCCTACACCCGGTATACCTGAGTCATTCAAGGTATTACTTAAGGAACTTCAGTCACTTTGTCTTGATGTCAAGGTACTTGATGAGCAGGGCAACGAAGTTGAGCTTCTTGAGAACACTGAAACTAATACAAGTACATATCGTGCTGAGATGGGTGATGATTCCAACGAAAACGACTACGAAAGCTACAAGCTTAACGAGATGGGATTCACCGAGCATACAATAGGTGAAGATGAAGAAGATGATTCTTTCGACGAAGAGTATGTATACGAAGAAGAATCATTCGCTGATGATTTTTCGTCAAATGAAGAATAAGTTGGAATTGTAAACTCTAATTTGAAAAGGAGAGCCAGAAATGTCTGATTTAAGAAGAGATGGATATGAACCGATAACATTTGATTCAATTAAAATCGGTTTGGCATCACCGGAGAAAATACTTGAATGGTCAAGAGGTGAGGTAGAAAAGCCCGAGACCATTAACTACAGAACACTTAAGCCTGAAAAAGACGGTTTGTTCTGCGAAAAGATATTCGGACCGAGCAAGGACTGGGAATGTCATTGCGGAAAATATAAAAAGATTCGTTATAAAGGCGTAGTATGTGATCGATGCGGCGTTGAGGTTACTAAGGCCAGCGTACGTAGAGAGAGAATGGGACATATCAAGTTATCTGCTCCCGTATCACATATCTGGTACTTTAAGGGAATCCCTTCAAGAATGGGCTTAATTCTTGATCTTAGCCCTAAGTCATTGGAGAAGATTTTATACTTCGTTTCATACGTTGTACTTGATCCCGGCGAGACTACTCTTGAGTTCAAGCAGGTTCTTTCTGAGAAAGAATATCAGAATGCAAGAGAAGAGTGGGGTGAGAGCTTCCGCGTAGGCATGGGTGCTGAGGCTGTTAAGGAACTTCTTATGGGAGTTGACCTTGAGGCAGAGTACGTAGCAATCAAGGAAGAACTTGATAACGAAGGAACCAAGGGTCAGAAGAAGTCCAAACTCATGAAGAGACTTGAGGCTATCGAGGCGTTCCGTGAGTCAGGTAATAAGCCTGAGTGGATGATTCTTGATGTTATCCCTGTTATTCCGCCCGATATTCGTCCTATGGTACAGCTTGACGGTGGTAGATTCGCTACAAGTGACTTAAACGATTTATACAGAAGAATTATTAATAGAAATAACAGACTTGCTAAGTTGCTTACATTAGGTGCACCTGACATCATCGTTCGTAACGAGAAGAGAATGCTTCAGGAAGCTGTTGATGCACTTATTGACAACGGTAGACGTGGCAGACCTGTTACAGGACCTTCCAACAGAGCTCTTAAGTCTCTTTCAGACATGCTTAAGGGTAAGTCAGGACGTTTCCGTCAGAACCTTCTTGGTAAGCGTGTTGACTACTCAGGACGTTCCGTTATCGTCGTTGGTCCTGAACTTAAGATTTATCAGTGCGGTTTGCCTAAGGAAATGGCAATCGAACTTTTCAAGCCCTTCGTTATGAAGGAATTAGTTGGTAGAGGTTTAAGCCCTAACATTAAGCATGCTAAAAAGATGGTAGAAAGACTTGATGTTAAGGTATGGGATGTACTCGAAGATGTTATCTGTGAGCATCCTGTTATGCTTAACCGTGCTCCGACACTTCATAGACTTGGTATTCAGGCTTTCGAGCCCATCCTTGTCGAAGGTAAGGCTATTAAGCTTCATCCCCTCGTATGTACAGCGTTCAACGCTGACTTCGATGGTGACCAGATGGCTGTACACCTTCCTCTTAGTGTAGAAGCTCAGGCTGAGTGTAGATTCCTTCTCCTCTCACCTAACAACCTCTTGAAGCCTTCAGACGGTGCTCCCGTTGCCGTTCCTTCACAGGATATGGTACTTGGTATTTACTACCTCACACAGGAGAGACCCGGTTCTAAGGGAGAAGGCAAGTACTTCAAGAGCATTAATGAAGCAATCCTTGCATACGAGAACAGCATCATCACATTACATGCTCGTATTAAGGTTAAGAGAGAGATGAAGACTGCTGATGGAACAGTTATCTCCGGTATAGTTGAGACAACACTCGGAAGACTCCTCTTCAACGAGATTCTTCCTCAGGATCTTGGCTATGTAGACAGAACAGTTGCCGGAAACGAATTGCTTCCTGAAATCGATTTCCTTGTAGGAAAGAAGCAGTTAAAGCAGATCCTTGAAAAAGTAATTAATACACACGGTGCAACCAAGACTGCAGAAGTACTTGACCTTGTTAAGTCAATCGGTTATAAGTACTCAACACGTGCAGCTCTTACAGTATCTATTTCAGATATGGTAGTTCCTGAGAAGAAGAAAGATCTCCTTGCAGAAGCTCAGGAGAAGGTTGATATCCTTCAGATGAAGTACCGTCGTGGACAGTGTACAGAGGAAGAAAGATATAAGGGCGTATGTAAGGTTTGGGAAGAAATCGATGGAAGACTTACCAAAGAACTTATGAACGGACTTGATCAGTACAACAACATCAAGATGATGGCTGATTCCGGTGCCCGTGGTAGTGAGCAGCAGATGAAGCAGCTCGCCGGTATGCGTGGTCTAATGGCTGATACAACCGGTCGTACAATCGAACTTCCTATCAAGTCTAACTTCCGTGAAGGTCTTGACGTTTTGGAATACTTCATGTCAGCTCACGGTGCACGTAAAGGTCTTTCCGATACCGCTCTTCGTACAGCGGACTCCGGTTACCTTACACGTCGAATGGTAGACGTATGTCAGGAACTTATCATTAGAGAAGTTGATTGCTGTGAAGACAGAGGATTCATCCCCGGCAGAACAGTAGAAGCCTTTATAGATGGTAAGAAGGTAGTTGAAAGCCTTCAGAACAGAATCAAAGGTAGATTCTCTTGCGAAGATATCTATGATAAGGACGGCAAGATTATTGTTAAGGCTAACCATATGATTACACCCAGCCGTGCAGAGAAAATCTGTAGCGTAGGTGTTGATGCAGATGGTAATGAGATTAAGCAGGTTAAGATTAGAAGTATTCTTACATGTAAGTCTAAGAACGGTATCTGTGCTAAGTGCTACGGTGCTAATATGGCAACAGGTGAAGCTGTTCAGGTAGGTGAAGCAGTAGGTATCATCGCCGCTCAGTCAATCGGTGAGCCCGGTACACAGCTTACCATGCGTACATTCCATACAGGTGGTGTTGCTGGTAATGATATTACACAGGGTCTTCCCAGAGTTGAAGAGCTTTTCGAAGCTAGAAAACCTAAGGGACTTGCAATCATCTCAGAATTTGCCGGAACAGTATCAATTACTGAGACTAATAATAAGAGAGAAATCGTTGTTGCTAACGACGAGATGTCCAAGACATATCTTATTCCTTACGGATCAAGAATTAAGGTTCAGGACGGCGATCAGATCGAAGCCGGTGATGAACTTACAGAAGGTAGTGTAAATCCTCATGATCTTCTTGAGATTAAGAAGATTGATGCTGTTGAGAATTACCTCATCTGCGAAGTTCAGAAGGTTTACGGACTTCAGGGTGTTGATCTTTCCGATAAGCACATCGAAGTTATCGTTCGTCAGATGTTAAAGAAGCAGAGAGTTGAGTCAGCAGGAGATACAGATCTTCTTCCCGGAAGCCTTATCGACAGACTTGACCTTGAAGACATCAATAATGAGCTTCTTGCTGCTAACCCTGACGCTGAGCCTGCAGTTGCAAGCGATATCATCCTTGGTATTACTAAGGCTGCTCTTGCAACCAACTCATTCCTTTCAGCTGCATCCTTCCAGGAGACAACTAAGGTTCTTACAGATGCTGCAATTAAGGGTAAGGTTGATCCTCTTATCGGTCTTAAGGAAAACGTTATTATCGGTAAGCTTATCCCTGCAGGTACAGGTATGAAGCGTTACAGAGATGTAGAACTTGATGTTCCCAATCTTTACAGAAGAACAATTGAGGACTACAACGAAGAGATCGTTGATACAGAAGAGACAGTAGTTGAATCTGAGGACAATGAATAATCTTCATAAATAAAGAAATAATGTGCCGGCATTCACTGAATGACCGGCACTTTCTTTTTCAACAAAAATATGAATAATCGTTTGACATTCATATATTTAGTAAGTATAATATAAAGGCGCGCATTTTTGTGCGTCTTTTATAGTGTGCGAAAAATCGCGTAGAATAATATAAGGAGGAAAATCTAATGCCGACAATTAATCAGTTAGTACGTAAGGGAAGAAAGACATCCGACAAGAAGTCTAAGGCACCTGCTTTGCAGACAAGCTTTAACTCTTTACACAAGAAGTCTGTTGACGCTCCTTCACCTCAGAAGAGAGGCGTATGTACAGCTGTTAAGACTGCAACACCTAAGAAGCCTAACTCAGCTCTTCGTAAGATCGCCAGAGTTCGTCTTTCAAATGGTATTGAAGTAACCAGCTACATTCCCGGTGAAGGTCACAACCTTCAGGAACACAGCGTAGTATTGATCCGTGGCGGTAGAGTAAAGGACCTTCCCGGTACAAGATATCACATTATCCGTGGTACTCTCGATACCGCAGGTGTTGCTAACCGCAAGCAGGCTCGTTCAAAATACGGCGCTAAGAGACCTAAGGCGGGTAAGTAATCCTTGGGTTTGTACCACAAACAGAACTAATTTAAGTGTTGGGATTCAGATTTTGGCCTAAGTGCTATATATATGAAAAACAGCACGTACACATTAGAGGACACATGTGAGTACCGAAGATTTAATTTCCGCAAATTAGCCGGATCCCAGGCAGAGATGTGCGCCGTGAAGAGTTCACGGGCGGTTCGGATGAGCGGAGAAGTGAGAGCATAAGCTCTTGATTCCATGAATAATTAAGGAGGGAAGAATCGTGCCACGTAAAGGACATATTCAGAAAAGAGATGTATTAGCAGATCCTTTATACAATGACAAGGTTGTTACCAAGCTTATCAATAACATCATGTTAGATGGTAAGAAGGGTGTAGCACAGAAGATTGTATACGGTGCATTTGCTCAAGTAGAAGAAAAAGCCGGCAAGCCTGCCCTTGAGGTATTCCAGGAGGCAATGAACAACATCATGCCTATGTTGGAAGTTAAGGCTCGTCGTATCGGTGGTGCCACATATCAGGTACCTATCGAAGTTCGTCCTGACAGACGTCAGGCTCTTGGCCTTCGTTGGCTTACCACATACGCTAGAAAGCGTGGTGAGAAGACAATGGAAGACAGACTTGCTAACGAAATTTTGGATGCTGCAAACAATACCGGTGCAGCTGTAAAGAAGAAAGAAGATGTGCATAAGATGGCTGAGTCCAACAAGGCTTTCGCACATTATCGCTTCTAATAGTATAGGAGGAAGAAAATGGCCGGAAGAGAATATCCTCTTGAGAGGACAAGAAATATCGGTATCATGGCTCACATCGATGCCGGAAAGACTACAACTACCGAGCGTATCCTTTACTATACAGGTATCAACCATAAGATTGGTGAGACTCATGATGGTGAGTCTACAATGGACTGGATGGAGCAGGAGAAGGAAAGAGGTATTACTATCACTTCAGCTGCTACAACATGCCATTGGACATTACAGGATCACTGTAAGCCCAAGGCTGGCGCTTTAGAGCATCGTATCAACATCATTGATACTCCCGGACACGTTGACTTCACTGTAGAAGTTGAGCGTTCACTCCGTGTACTTGATGGTGCTGTTGGTGTATTCTGTGCTAAGGGTGGTGTAGAACCTCAGTCTGAAAACGTATGGAGACAGGCTGATACATACAACGTACCTAGAATGGCATTCATCAATAAGATGGATATCTTAGGTGCTAACTTCTACGCAGCAGTAGATCAGATTAAGAACCGTCTCGGTAAAAATGCAATCGTTATCCAGTTACCTATCGGTAAGGAAGACGAATTCAAGGGAATCATTGATTTGTTCGAAATGCAGGCTTACATCTACAATGATGATAAGGGCGAGGACATTTCAATCGTAGATATCCCCGATGATATGAAAGAAGAGGCTGAGATTTATCATTCAGACCTCATTGAAAAGTGTGTTGAGCTTGATGAAGACTTAATGATGGAGTGGATGGACAACCCTGATTCTATCACTAACGATCAGCTCAAAGCAGCTTTAAGAAAGGGTACATGTGAATGTGCAGCAGTTCCCGTATGTTGCGGTACTGCTTACAGAAACAAGGGTGTACAGAAGCTTCTTGATGCAGTTATCGAATACATGCCTTCACCTCTCGACATCCCCGCTATTAAGGGTGTTGACCTTGAAGGAAATGAGTGTGAGAGACATTCATCAGATGATGAACCTTTCGCAGCACTTGCATTCAAGATTATGGCCGATCCTTTCGTAGGAAAGCTTGCATTCTTCAGAGTATATTCAGGAACATTGAATTCAGGTTCATATGTTCTTAATGCTACTAAGAATAAGAAAGAGCGTGTGGGACGTATCCTTCAGATGCACGCTAACAAGAGAGCGGAACTTGAGAAAGTATACTCAGGTGATATCGCTGCTGCTGTAGGTTTCAAGCTTACAGGTACAGGTGACACAATCTGTGATGAGCAGCATCCCGTTATCTTAGAGAGTATGGAATTCCCTGAGCCCGTTATCGAGCTCGCTATCGAGCCTAAGACTAAGGCCGGTCAGGGCAAACTTGGTGAAGCTTTAGCAAAGCTTGCTGAAGAAGATCCTACATTCCGTGCTCATACAGACCAGGAAACAGGTCAGACAATTATCGCTGGTATGGGTGAACTTCACCTTGAGATTATCGTTGATAGACTTCTTCGTGAATTCAAGGTTGAGGCTAACGTAGGTGCTCCTCAGGTTGCTTACAAGGAAGCATTTACCAAGTCTGTTGAGGTTGATTCCAAGTATGCTAAGCAGTCCGGTGGTCGTGGACAGTATGGTCATTGTAAGGTTAAATTCACACCTATGGATGCTAACGGAGGTAACTTCGAAGTTGATCCTAAGGCTAACATCCTTATCAATGATCCTCCCACACTTATCTTCGAATCCACAGTTGTTGGTGGTGCTATTCCTAAGGAATACATCCCTGCAGTCGGCGAAGGTATTCAGGAAGCTGCACTTAGCGGTATTCTTGGCGGATTCCCCGTACTTGGTGTATACGCTAACGTATATGATGGTTCTTACCATGAAGTCGACTCTTCAGAAATGGCATTCCACATCGCTGGTTCAATGGCGTTCAAGGATGCTATGAAGAAGGCTGATCCCGTATTACTCGAGCCTATCATGAAGGTTGAGGTAACAATGCCTGAAGAATACATGGGTGATGTAATCGGTGATATCAACTCACGTCGTGGTCGTATCGAAGGTATGGACGATGTAGGTGGCGGAAAGATCGTTAGAGGTTTCGTTCCTCTTGCAGAGATGTTCGGTTACGCTACAGACCTTCGTTCCAGAACACAGGGTAGAGGTAACTACTCAATGTTCTTCGAGAAGTACGAGCCCGTTCCCAAGAGCGTTCAGGCTAAGGTTCTTGAAGGCAAGAGTGCCAACTAATACGGCGGATACAGCATAAAATATACTTGAAAATGTTGTAGAGATTTAATATAATTAAGGATAACGGCGGCCCAATCAAATTTAGCTGACCGTTATCCCAAAATTGAACATAATGTTGAAAAATTTTTAGGAGGAATTTTTAAAATGGCAAAAGCTAAATTTGAAAGAACAAAACCCCATTGTAACATTGGTACAATCGGCCACGTAGATCATGGTAAAACAACTCTTACAGCAGCTATCACTAAGGTTCTTGCTGAGAGAGTAGCAGGTAACGAAAAGGTAGATTTCGAGAACATCGATAAGGCTCCCGAAGAGAGAGAAAGAGGTATCACAATTTCTACAGCTCACGTTGAGTATCAGACAGAGAAGAGACACTACGCTCACGTTGACTGCCCTGGCCATGCTGACTATGTAAAGAACATGATCACAGGTGCTGCACAGATGGATGGTGCTATCCTCGTTGTAGCTGCTACTGACGGTGTTATGGCTCAGACAAAAGAGCACATCCTTCTTTCCCGTCAGGTAGGTGTTCCTAAGATCGTAGTTTTCTTGAATAAGTGTGATATGGTTGACGATCCTGAACTTCTTGAGCTCGTTGAGATGGAAGTTACAGATCAGTTAGCTGAGTATGATTTCAATGATTGCCCTATCATCAAGGGTTCAGCTCTTAAGGCTCTTGAAGATCCTTCAAGCGAGTGGGGCGACAAGATCATGGAACTCATGGCAACAGTTGATGAGTACATTCCTGATCCTCAGAGAGAAACAGATAAGCCTTTCCTTATGCCTGTTGAGGACGTATTTACAATCACAGGTCGTGGTACAGTTGCTACAGGTAGAGTAGAGCGTGGTACATTAAAGCTCAACGAGCCGGTTGAAATCGTTGGTATCAAGGAAGAGAACAAGCAGACAGTTGTTACTGGTATCGAAATGTTCCGTAAGATGCTTGACGAGGCTCAGGCTGGTGATAACATCGGTGCACTTCTCCGTGGTATCCAGAGAACAGAAATCGAAAGAGGACAGGTTCTTGCTAAGCCCGGTTCAGTTACATGCCACAAGAAATTCACAGCTCAGGTTTACGTATTAACAAAGGATGAAGGTGGACGTCATACTCCTTTCTTCAACAACTACAGACCTCAGTTCTACTTCAGAACAACAGACGTTACAGGTGTTTGCAACCTTCCCGCTGGTACAGAGATGTGCATGCCTGGTGATAACGTAGAGATGACAATCGAACTCATCCATCCCATCGCTATGGAGCAGGGTCTTACATTCGCTATCCGTGAGGGTGGTAGAACAGTAGGTTCAGGAAGAGTTGCTACTATCATCGAGTAATCTCCGCGTAAGTAATGAGATGAGCGCATAAGCGTTAATAATAAAAGCCACTGCAAGTTTGCAGTGGCTTTTTTATTGATGACACTAGGGGACGGGGATAGTGTTTCATTTTTTTGATAAAAGCAATTATATGAAATAAATACGCAGTCGTTGGTTAAAAAATATGTGATATAATTAATTCAGTAGTATGAGTAGTGTACCATATCAATCGATTTTGCAGAGGTAAGCAAAATCGTCAGAAAGGGGAAAATATGAAAAAGCAGAGTTTATTGGCAGGGATTACTTTGATCACATTTATGGTGGCGTGCGCCGGACCCAATGCGGTTTCAGATGTTGTAACAGGAGATGAAGGTATAGAAAATAACGCTTTGGAAACCGGTAAGGAAACCGATAAGGAATCAGATGAAGGTTCAGTTACCGTCGATGCTGCAGATTATGAAGCGCAGCTTAATCTGTTTGCAGAGGACTATGACAACTGGATAAGTGAAATAAAAGAGTGGCAGGCGGCTGAGAATGATGACGATGAGTATAAGATAGCGGTAACTGATCTGAATCGAAACGGCCGTTTGGAATTAATATGTACCAGTCTTCAGGGAACGGGTTTATTTTGTGTAACATTTATATTGGAACCGGATGAATCACAATCTAATCTTGTCAGACTTAATCCGTTGGATCGAAACGATGGAGTGGATATGAGAGGCGATTTTATAAGGCATTCCGATTTTAATTGTTATAAAAAAGACGGAATATATTACTACGCTCTGGATGATTATACACCAAGCGGAGCGAACGTGATTGAAGAGTGCCTCTATGCATATTCGTTTGAGGGCTGTATTAAGCGCGAATTAATCGGAGGTTATCATCTGCATATCGATGAGTTTGATTATGACAGATGGTGTGCCAAAACCGTATCAGTTAAGTTCTATGATACAGACAAGGCTTTTCTTGGAAGTTCAGAAGAGTTGGACAAGGTGGTTGAAGATTATTGGGCGGATTATGAAAAACAGCCTTGTGTGCATGTAGAATGGGTAGATATTCCAGAAAAAACTGATTGTTTGAAAGCTCTAAAGAACTCACTTGACGGATATAATGAAGAATCCGAACAAAACGGTGAATTGCTTCCGGATTATCGTTCATTTCACTCTGAAACAACAGAATACACGGTTAGAACGCCTAACTCACAATAACGTATTTATTTTAAAGCTAAGGATAAAAAAACAGGTGAAAAAATGAAAATATATGATATTTCTCAAGAAGTGTTTTCATGCAAGGTTTTTCCCGGTGATCCTTCTCCGGAAAGAAAAGTGATGATGAGTATTAAAGATGGAGCAGTATGCAATCTGACAGCTTTTAATATGTGTGCGCATAACGGAACGCATGTAGATGCTCCTTATCATTTTATAGACGACGGAAAGAAGATTGATGAAGTAGATATGTCTAAATTCATTGGTTATGCTTATGTCGCTTCACATGAAGGAGATATTACTGCAGATGATGCCAGAAGAATAATTAATGAGGCTAAAGCGGCTTCAGATAATTCTGGTATAGAAGATTGCGATGCATATAAAAGAATCCTTGTAAAGGGTCATGCAATTGTTACAGAGGATGCAGCAAAAGTATATGCAGATAACAATCTGTTGCTCTATGGCAACGAATCACAAACCGTAGGACCTGAAGATGCGCCCATGGCTGTTCATCTTATTATGCTTGGTGCGCAGGTAGTTCTTCTTGAAGGAATACGTTTGCAAGATGTAGAAGAAGGAATATATTTACTTAATGCAGCTCCAATTAATCTTGGTGGCTCTGATGGCGCACCTTGTCGTGCTACACTTTTGAAACTGTAATAAGGGGGAATAATAAATGGGTGCTATTGAAAGATATGATGTTAATGAAGAATGGGCGCACTCAGGGATAGTAAAAGCAGGAGATACTTATTATCTTAATTACTGCGCCGGTAATGTTGGTGGAACAATAGAAGAGCAGATTAACGGTGCATTTGATGAGATGGAACGCCGCTTATCAATGGTTGGTCTAACTCTTGAGAATGTAGTTCAGATGGATTGTCTTTTCAGAGACGTATGGAATATTCCTGTAATGGAAAAAGTAATCAAGGAGAGATTCCATGGACATTATCCTGCACGTAAATCTATTCAAACTGAGTTTGCGCATGTAGGTGGACCGGATGGATTATTATTCCAAGTAGATGGAGTTGCATACGCAGGAGAATAATTAGCAAAGTAAATTAATATGATATAATAAGAAAAAAACTTGGAGGTTGCGTTATGGAAAAAGTAGTTAAGTTTTTAAAAGAAGCAGGCGTATATTATCTTGCAACAGTAGATGGCAATCAGCCCAGAGTAAGACCTTTTGGTACTGTTAATGTATTCAATGGTAAGCTCTATATTCAGACAGGAAAAGCAAAGGATGTATCAAAGCAATTACATGCTAATCCCAAAGCAGAAATTTGTGCATTCAAAGATGGTGCATGGATTAGAGTAGCAGGAAAACTAATTGAAGATGATAACAGAGATGCACGTGTATCAATGCTCGATGCATATCCTGATCTTAAGAATATGTATTCACCTGATGATGGTAATACAGAAGTATTTTATTTCGAAGATGCAACTGCAACAATTTCATCGTTTACAGCTGCACCTGAAGTTATAAAATTCTAGTGAAAAACGATTGAATAATTGATTGAAAAAACGAGATAAAAAAAAGTAGATTATAAAAAATTTTTGAAAAGATTTGACTGTTTTTTAATAATGTTATAATATTAAAAATGTTAGAAAACAACTCATATAAATAAGGGACTGCATGATAGTTTTTTATCAGCAGTCTCTTATTTATTTACGTCATTTTTTGTTGCTATTCTATTGAAAAAATCACTAAGAATTTGATGATTTTTTTGAAATTATTCAATGCCTGAATTCATAGTATTTATAAGGGTTTCAAAGGTTTCGTTAGGTGTAGGATCACCTTCTCCTACAGCTACTTCTGAAGGTAAATATACATTAGTAAAACTGTATAATGAAACGGACAAAAATATGACTGAAAATGATACGCATAAAATGCTTTTTATTTTGTCAAAAATCAATTCGATTTTTTCATTTTTATTTTCATTTTTTTTATCAGAATTTTCATCAGTTTTCTTGATATATTTTTCGAAGAATATTTTTTTTATGAGAGTAAAAATATATTCATATCCAATACCAAGAATTACAACTAAGGATGGAAGAGCAGGATAGAGATATCTTCCTTGCGGTGAGTAATCATTGTTCCAACTGTTGTATAAAGTCAATGCACATACAATACCTGCAGATATGATTAAGATAATATAGATGGGCATTGTAATAACTGTATTATTATCTCTATTATTATCTTTTAATTCATCTTTTTTGTTGGTAACAGTCTTAACTATTATTCCAACTACGCTGAAGATAAATCCGAGTGAAAGTGCTATTAAATACAAGAGATATACGAATCCTCTAAGACCAAACTCCATATATCCAAAGAGCCCGATAAAACTTAAGAATAGAGTCTTAATATAAGAAGGGTCCATTGCAAGTGACAATAATGATATTCCGCTGCTTTTCGGAGTGATTCTGTTGCTTGGCTTAATTGATTCCCACGCATACATCTCACATGAATTTAACATGGTTTTAAGACCAAACATATCACCGTCATATATGATGATATTTCTTATCCAAAAATACGCGGTGGAACTGATGGCGATGGTCGAAATAATAATAAGCTGACACCAAAAATATTTGTCTTTGTATTTTTTATTTTTGTATGCGTAATATGCTGCAAAAATGAGAGAGCACAGTATCCATCCGTATGCATTGTAATACGACAATACTACGATGAATATACCTCCTGCCATTATGAAACTCTGCCATACATTCCACTCTTTTTTCTTAAGAATTATTACCCAGGAATACAGGATTAAGAAGGCACCTGCAAGTGCGAATATATCGTTATTTACATAGCTTGATATAAAAGCAAACTGCGGAATGGAGGTAACAAGAATAGTTACAATCCATTTTGTTTTTTCATCTTCCAATACAGCATCGAGAATTTTAAATATCAAGAATACGCACAGAGCCCCCATGATTACACCGGGGAATCTTGCTGCTATTAGAATGGATGTTGGAGTATGGAAAAACAAGGATGATATTTTCATACAAAATACACTGCATAATCCGGGAAGCCAAGTAAATAAAAATGCATACGAAAAACCCCAGATGGGGTTACGTATTTCTTCGAGCCAGCCCGAAGGAAGATAATTGTGTATAAATACATAATAATATGCGGGAAATCTATGATACTCATCGGGTCCATAGTTGTAGGGCTTGAGTACACTCCAGATAAATAGATATATGAAAAACGCAAAAGTATATGCAAGCAATATTTTGTTTTTGTGTTTTGCGTAAAAATTTTTCATTGTAACTCCATGACAGGAAAACTCTTAGCCAAAGAGATTGTCATCAAAATTAAGAGATGAAGTATCGTTACCATAGGAGAAACGCTTAATCTGCGAACATATCTCTTCGCGGATTCTTTGAATGGGTTCTTTAGCGGGTCGACCGGTATAGAATCCCTGGATATAATTAACACCGAGTTCTATGACGGTGCGCAGTTCTTCCTTGGTTTCGACGCCTTCTGCAAGTACGGATATGTTGCTCTTGTTGGCATAAGAGATGATATTCTTGACGAAGTGACGCTTTTGAGGATTATTATCAATACCCTGAATGAGAGCATGATCAATCTTAACGTATCTGGGATTGTAGCGAATAAGGTTATTGACGTTACTGTATCCGCTGCCGTAATCATCAAGAGCAATCTCGACATAGAGAGAAGAGTAATCGGACTTCCTCTTGTTGAGAGCTTCATCAGAAAACTCGGATGCTTCCGTATATTCAACAACTATTCTTCCGAGATGTCGTTTGAATCTTGTAAATAGATTCTCTTCGTCTTCGCCTTTGAGCTGATAAGCCGGAAGCGAATTGATAAATACTTTTTTGGATATAAAATTGCCGGGATTGTCTTCCATGCAATCCAATACGCCGTTAAAGGTAATTTTTTCTATATCATATAGACGGTTCATACTCTTGGCATACTTGATAATCTCAAGCGGATTAAGCTTAATATCGCCTTCGTATCGCATGAGAGCTTCGTATCCAAATATCTCGCCGTTGTCAGCTTTGACGATGGGCTGAAAGTGGAATGTTAAGAGATTATTATCGAGAATCTTTTCCACTTCTTTGCACTTGGCAATATCTTCTTCTGACATTTCGGAGAGAGCGATATCTTTTTGAGATACAATCTTTTTGGCGTGATTCTTGTCGTTTACAGCCTGGTTGATGATAAAGTCTATATCGGGAACCGTATTGAGGCTGACGGTCTTCATATTGTGGTGAATGGTAGCATAATGGAGACATTGCTCGGTATCATAGAATGCAATGCCTTCTTTGGGAACCAATGACATCAGTTCCTTATATCTGCCTTCGCAATCGATGTCTACAATTCCGATAAGGAATTCGTCATTGCTGAGTCGGCCGCAGATTTCATGTTCCTTTGTATTGCCTGCAATGAATTTTGCCAGTGACAATATTGCAGAGTCTCCGCCGATACGGTTGTATTTCTCATTGATATCGGTCAGATTGTTAATATCGATAGCGATGATTGCAAGAGATCTTCCTTTGGCGATATTTTCCTCAACCAGCTCATTAAGACCTTTAAAGAAGCCTGAATAATTAAAGAGACCGGTCTGCTTGTCACGAATCTGTTCAGCCTTAATCTGTTCAACAAGAGATGATAATGCTTTTTGACGATAAAAGGCTTCGATACACTGATTGATATTACGCATCCAAACTCTGTATATCTCGTTGTATACTTCAACCGATTTTCCAAAGTTGACCACGGCATATCCGAAGCATCTGTCATCGAAGAAAACGGGGCTGAATATGTATGTGGTAGGATAATCCCTGTCTTCATAGAGCTCAGGAAGCATCTGAGTAGTCTTAAATGAACGGTTAAAACTTACGGCATTTTTGTCAAGATCGGGCAATATCTCGCCACATTTTATAATCATATTCATATTGGAAGCATATCCGTTTCTTCTGGCGTTTCCTCCGATAAAAGTATTGGGATCTCTGAATCCTTCATTAACACAGAGCCAAAAGTTGGTAAAAGGACGTATCTGATATGAATATACGGCAAGCATATCAAAGAATTTATCATAATGCGTCTGACAGAGAAGATCTTCTGTAATGTGATTGAAGTCGGAATAAAAACTCATGGCAGAATGATCTGTCTTCCATAAGTCTCGGTTAATTCGCTTATAGGTGGACTTGAAGTTTTTGCAACCGCAGCTTCCGCCTATAATAATATGAGAATTAATGGCAGGTTCCACGTATTCTTCGTTGCTGATGGCAGCGTAAATTTTGGCAAAGCATAACTTACCGCATTCGGAAGCAGGAATATCAGCAGATGTAAGAGGAACTGGCGCAGTCACACCTTCTTCGGTTGAATCGTATGCTGCGAGAGCTATGTCCTCCGGTATCTTAAGACCGTTTTCAGTAAGAGTGGAAGCAAGACCGATTGCCATATATTCATTGGCGCACATTACGGCTTCGGGAAGATTGTCTCTGTCTTCAAGAAGTTTCTTGGCAAAAGCATTGCCGGAATCATACCAGTAATTACCGTGATAGACACGCTCATTTTTAATCTCGAGGTGATGTTCTTTCATCGAGTCAAGGTAAGCGTAAAAACGCTGTATGGAATGAGGATGACCTTCTTTTCCGCCAAGAAAAGCAATATCTTTATAACCATGATCATCAATAAGATGATTCATTATCTTTTTAATGGGAGTATAGTGGTCGATAAGAATGTAATCGAAATCATCAACTTCTTTGTCGACAACGATTACGGGACCGTTAAATTCTTCCTTGATTCTCGCAAGCAGTTTTTTATCAAAACCGGGAGTAAGGATGGTGTCCAGCATAATAACTACTCCGTCAAATTCGTTGAAATTGACGAGCGAGTATATATTGGAATCTCCGATATCGCGAAGATCTCTTTCCTGAAATTTTTGATACATGGAGAAAATACAGACATCGTAATCATGCGAATAAGCCTCCTTGATGAAGGCTTTACTGAAGCTTTTTTGAGTTTTTTCTTCCAACTGCGCAAGTAATACACAGATTCGTTTTCTCATAAGCTGAATTCTCCCGAAAACATATATAAATATTATAACTCAAAAATAGGAAAAAATGTATAAAAAAAGGGCAAACTGTAAACTCAACATGGACAAAAAGATGGCGCCGGAGGGGATAACCGGCGCCAAGAGGAGAAATGAATCGAAAATATGAAATTATCGTTTTTAACGATATATGTCGTTATTCAATACCATCCATCTTATAGATGAATATTACGTTTCCGTCGTAATCTTCGCTCTTACCTGCGAATGATTTGTATTCCTTGCCAAGATCAAGGAGTTTCTTGAATTCTGCAAGAAGGTTATCGGAGTTTTCATCAAAAGCATCTGTAACTTTGGATATGCCCTTAGCGTTGAATTCAATCATGCCATCGTTAAGCTTAATTGCACCGGCATTGAGTTCGCCAACACCATCATTAAGTGTAACTGTAGCATCCTTTAACTTGGTAGTTCCGTCTGCTAATTTCTTAGTTCCGTCTGCAAGTGTTGAAACACCGTTGTTGAGATCTTTACTCTTACCCTTTAAAGTATTAAGGCCTGTAGATAAATCCTTGGTACCCTTGGAAAGTGTCTCTGTACCTGCCTGAATCTGGTAAAGTGCTGAGCATACTGTATTATTTCCGCTTGCGATTGCTGTCTTAATCTCTGTCTCATCATATGTACCAACACCTGCCTGTATCTGATTGATACCTGCTGTAAGTTGTGCGATACCTTCTGTACTAGTACTTGTTCCTGAAAGCTGATTCTGTACTTCTGTAAGCGCTCCTTGCGCACCTGCAACCTGAGCCTTTACCTGCGTAAGTTGAAGGATAGTATTATCAATAGTATCTAAGTTTTGCTTAGCTGTTGCTTTAAGTCCAGCTGCAGCCTGTTTCTTTTGTTCATCGCTCATAGCACCAAGCTGATTCTGAAGTGCTACTGCTAATTCTTCATCGGTTATTGCACTGTTTTGTGCCTTAATCTGAGAGGCAACTGCATGCTTTGCTGCTTCATCATCTGAGAGCATCATTAATGCCTGGCACTGTGCTTTTTTAGTATTTAAATCATTGATTGTATTATCTATGTCATCGTATGTAATTCCGCTACTTGCCAATCCCTGATTAGCTTTTGTAACAGCATCTGTCTTGCCCTGCTCAAGTGCAGCACCAAGTCCGCTTGTAAGCTGTGCCATACCTGCTTTAATCTGTGCAAGGCCAGGCACAATCTTTTCTTTCATATTCTTATTAAGAGTTGTAACTGCACTGTTAACTGAAGCTGTACCTTCGTCAATCTTTTTAGCACCGTCTGCTGCTGCATCTACACCCTTGGTATATGCACCAACGCCGTCTTTTATCTTGTTTGCACCATCCTTTAAATCCTTGGCACCTTTTTCAAGATCTCCTGCACCGTTAACAAGATCAGGAATATTATCTGCAAGTTTCTGTGTTCCTTCTGCAAGCTTATCTGTACCATCAGAAAGCTTATCGCCTGCATCTTTTAACTCATCAACCTTATCTTCGATTGATGTTGTATCAATCTCACCCATATCAATGTCTGTGCTGACATTGGCTGTAACTACCGATATAACAGTGTCGAGTTTAAAATCTTTTGCATCCATTGTAATCTCGAAGTTATCAGGAATATCCATATCGATATCAAGGTCATCAAGCTTGGATGCGAGTGAATCCTTCATGCCGGGAAGTACAATGCCTACTGCAAGTGAATCATTTCCGACCTGTGTTACTTTACCATTGGTTACTTCTATATTTGAGAAAGTATCTGCGGGAAGAAGCATACCTGTTACAACTGTAAAAGGTACATACATTTCCTTTTTCTCACCATTAACTTCTACCTCTCTTTTTTCATTATTAGTGTAATCAAATCTAATCTTTACCTTACCGCTTTTACCTGCTAGGTTTTCAGGTGCAATCTCTTTTCCATCAAGATAATATGTTGCCTTGATAGTAACGGGAGCACTTTTATCCGTTGTTCCCTGATATGTGATTGCATTGCCGTTGGCGTTCCAATTGACACCGTTATCAAGTTTGCTGTAATCTTCGTCGCCCGAGAGATTGACAAGTTCGGTAAGAGTTGTCTCATCTTCAATGTTTTTTAAAGCATTGGGGTTAGAGAGTTTTTCGTTAACCAATACGCTTTTCTGACTTCCGTTGGCATTGGTGAATACATATACGGTTTCCTCTTTAACTTTATCGGTCTCGCCTGATGCACTGTTTGCAGGCTTGACAGTCTGTGTAAGCACATCTGTAACAACTTCTTCTTTTGCATCTTTTTTCAATAAATCTGTATTAACATTGCATCCGGCAATTGTGGTAAGAATCATTGCCGAAGATAAAACTATTGATAATCCTTTGAGATATCTTCTTTTCATTTTATTACGCCTCCTTAACTTAATATCAGTTTTCCCTGATTTTCTTTATTAATGAATCCAACGCTCGTATGAATGATTATGGGATCGAATACCATAAAGAACGAAGGAAGAATAAGTATTACAACAAACATGCTTATGATGGCGCCTCTGGCCATTAACATGCATAAGGACGAGATCATATCTATGCTTGCAAGCATTCCCACACCGAATGTTGCTGCGAAGAATCCAAGCGCACTTACTATTATCGAAGGAATTGATGTTGCAAGAGCAATGGTGACGGATTCTTTTTTGGTCTTACCCGCATATCTTTCTCTTTTATATCTTGTCGTCATCAGTATCGCATAATCAACTGTTGCTCCGAGCTGTATGGTACCTATTACAACAGATGCGATGAAAGGAATCTCGGTACCTGTGTAAAAAGGAATTCCCATATTGATGAATATTGCAAATTCGATTGCTGCAACCAAGATAACAGGAAGTGATATCGACTTAAGTACAAAGAAAATGATTAAAAAGATTGCTGCTATCGATACAAGTGATACGACCTTGAAGTCGTGATCTGTAATCGTAATCAAATCCTTGGTACAAGGTGCTTCACCAACAACCATTGACTTGGCATCATGCTTTTTAGCAATTGCATTAACTGTATCTATCTGTGTATTAATCTCATCCGATGCGATGATGTAATCAGATCCTACAAGAAGAATCTGGTAATCTTTTCCTTTTAAGTTATTAACGAGTTTTGCAGGAAGCATTTCTTCCGGTACGCTTGTTCCCATTGCGGAATCAAGTCCAAGTGCAAAAGTAATTCCGTCGAGCGACTTGATCTCATCAGTCATCTGGTTGATTTCTTTTGAAGACATATTTGAATCAGCCAAGATCATGTAGAGTGAATTCATGTCGAAGTTTTCTTTTAGCATCTTGTTGGCCTGTGAGCAGTTAAGCTTATCAGGAAGTGTATCTGAAAGATCGTAATATACTTTTGTATTCTTGTATCCGTAGATAGCGGGTGCAAGTAAGAGGATGAACAGAATTAAGAAAATCCAAAACTTGGAAACGATGAATCCCGCAACCTTATCAAACTTGGGCATTAACTCTTTGTGCATCGTCTTATCGAGTGCTTTTTCAAATATCATAATGAATGAAGGAAGAATGGTTACACATCCGATAACTCCGAAGATAACACCCTTGGCCATTACTATTCCCAAGTCTCTACCAAGTGTGAAACTCATGAAGCAGAGTGCAATGAATCCGGCGATGGTTGTTATGGATGAACCAAGCACTGATGTGAATGTATTGCCGATTGCATGTGCCATAGCTTCTTTGGAATCATCAGGATATTCCTTCTTCATTTCTTTGAAGCTGTGCCATAAGAAGATCGAGTAATCAAGTGTAACACCAAGCTGCAATACTGCAGTTAATGCTTTTGATACATAGGAGATTTCTCCTAAGAATACGTTCGATCCTAAGTTATAAAGAATACTCATTCCTATACTTATCATGAAGAATACCGGTACTAAGAATGAATCCATGAATACAGCAAGAATGATACATACCAAAAGTACTGCGATTCCTACGTAGAGAGGAGTTTCTTTTTCAGATAACAACTTGGTATCTGTAACTACTGCAGACATACCTGCGATGAAGCAACGGTTTTCTGTAATGTTTCTTATATTAACAATTGCATCCATCGTATCGGTACTTGATGTCGTATCATCAAAGAAGATAGCCATCAAAGTTGTATCTGTTTCTTTGTTGTAAAACTTGGATGCGTATTTATCAGGAAGTATCTCAACGGGAACCGAGTCACCTAATAAATTGTTAAAAGAAATAAGTTCTGCAACGTGATCAACTGATTCTATCTTTTCCGATAGCTTTTCTATTTCATAAGGCGACATATTCTGTACCATTACAACTGCGTATGCACCTTTATGAAAATCATCAAGCAATATATCCTGTCCTTTAATAGTCTCGATATTGCTTGGTAGATAGTACAAAACATCATAATTGACTTTTGTCTTCGCATATCCGATTACTGAAGGTATTACTAAGAGGAAACCTAGTATCAGAATAGGAATTCTTAGTTTAACTGTTACTCTGCCAAACTTTTCCATTTCAATTCATCTCCTTGTATTTTTTGAACTTTCGGTCATTATTTTAATTTATGACCGTTGGTCATTTTTCATAAATCATTATAACACCGACTTTTGTCTTGTCAACACTTTTTATGACTTTTGGTCATTTTTTTATTTTTTAGTTGATTTTTACGCTCATTATGGTATGATTTGCGTGTAGGCTAATAACGAATCAGATTAAAAATGGTGAGAAAAATGGGAAAGGCCGAAGCCAATAAGTTCAAAAAACTTAATACTATTCTTGATTCCGCCTTTGACCTTTTTACAGATCAGGGTGTAGAGAATACTTCTATTGCCGAGATTGCCCAAAGAGCAGGCGTGGCCAAGGGAACCTTTTACCTGTATTTCCAGGACAAGCACGAGCTCAGAAACCGTCTCATCTACCACAAATCAAGTAAGTTATTCAAGGAAGCTGCTGACGCGCTCGAATCTGTATCAGCATGTAAGTCTACGCCCATGAGCTTTGAAGATAAGATTGTCTTCATAGCGGACTATATAATTAATAAGTTAAGTGAAAACAAAATTCTTCTTTCTTTTATATCTAAAAACCTAAGCTGGGGTGTCTTTAAGAAGGCGCTTACCAACAATCCCACCGATACCGAGGTGGATTTTAAGGAAATCTACTATAAAATGCTTACAGAGGAAGAAACTAAGTTCAAAGAGCCTGAAATAATGCTCTTTATGATAGTGGAGCTTGTCGGTTCCACATGCTTTTCTGCGATTCTATACGAGGAGCCTGCCGATATTACGGTAATTAAGCCCTATCTGTTCAATACCATCCGTGCAATCATCCGAGAGCATGAGGCTTGAAAAGAGTATTGACGATAACAAATAACGTACGTATAATATGAGCAAGCAGTGAGGCCTACTGAATGGGGAACCATTGAAGTGGCAATTATTTAATAGC
>JAEEGJ010002953.1_pt1 | contig 72441 bp, 63 predicted proteins | sample 8958761 | NCBI WGS metagenome assembly JAEEGJ01 (sample SAMN16246546, study PRJNA631951) | gut metagenome | biome: gut microbiome; feature: rumen; material: RS-attached | host: Bos | place: Iran: Karaj | collected 2018-10 | reverse complement strand
CCCAGTCATACTGCATACCATAAGTAGGTACCCTCCCTTATTTTTGGGCATAATAATACACAAGTTATTATAATATATCGCATTTTTCAGGTCAATGTCAATTGCCTCTAAGCTGGCGACACATCTTGGTTTGTGTTGACAAAACAATTCCTCCTGCGTTAGTGTATAACACATCACTGCACTAATTAAGTAGTACAGCGGCACAATAAATTAAACGCTTATATTATAAGAAATATCAGGAGGCAAAAATGGAAAGAGGAATTGACGCTTATAAATTAAAGATAACAGCACTAGTATTTATGATACTGGATCATGTAAAGACATATATATTTAATTGTCCTATGTTTCCCGTACATATGCCGAATTGGGTTTCATTGATCACCAGATTTGTATCACCGCTGTTTGTGTATCTGATGATAGACGGATTCTATCATACAAGGAGCCGTAAAAAATATCTGATCAGACTGTTTACGGCTGCGATCATCATGTGGACAGGAAATACGATCATCAACTATATTTTCCATAGTGTGGACCCCAATACGGGACAATATACTTTCAGATCATTGGTACTGCAGGGAAATAACATTTTTCTCTCCCTTGCTCTTTCATTTTCCGTTATCTGGTGTTTGGAAAATATAAGACAAGGCAAGAACAAGCTATTGTATGGTGCACTTGCATTTATCACCACTTGTTTATGTTTGTCATTTTATGTGGAAGGTGGATCATCCGTATTATCCGTTGCAGTGATCATATGGTTCTTCTATGAAAAAAAGAATTTGCAATGTATTGCGATCGGAGTTTTATGCGTCGTTAGGCTGCTCTTAATGCTTATGGTATATAATTTAGGGGACACAGGATCAACTCTGTATGCTTATATGTGCTACAACAACGGATGGGCAGCCGCCCTGGTTATCCCCTTTATACTTTTATATAACGGAGAAAGAGGCAAGAATACCAGATTCACCAAGTACATGTTCTACGTTATTTATCCCGCACATTTATGGATACTTATGATCGTACGTTATCTTATCGAACAACACTGAGTTCGAAAGTTATATTGCATTTACGAAAGTGCTTCAATAGCATCCCTTTAAAAAATTTGCCATTGCGGCTTCACGCCTAGTCATAAAAATCTCCTTGTTTCTGTCCCCCTGCCTCTTTATCTATTTGGGCAAATATAGGCAGGATTTACATGTCAACCATGCATAAATCACTGCCTCAAGCCTAAAGGATTATTTCATATATATATACAAGAAGCATCTGTGGAAAAGTAATTTCTATTATAAACAGATCACAACACCTTACTTAAAAATTCTTGAAGTCTTGGATGCTGCGGTTTTTCAAATATATCTTCAGGAGTGCCCTGTTCAAGAAGCTTACCGTCTGCCATAAACAGGATCTTATTGCCGACCTCGCGGGCAAAGCCCATCTCATGAGTGACAACAACCATTGTCATGCCTTCTGTAGCGAGCTGTTTCATAACATCAAGAACCTCGCCTACCATCTCGGGATCCAGAGCCGATGTGGGCTCATCAAAAAGCATAACCTCAGGTTCCATCATAAGAGCACGCACGATCGCAATACGCTGCTTCTGACCGCCGGAGAGCTGTATAGGATAAGCATCCGCTCTGTCCTCAAGGCCCACTCTTTTAAGAAGAGCAAGCGCCTTAGCCTTGGCTTCCTCTACGGGAACTTTTTTGACCTTGACGGGAGCAAGTATCATGTTGTCCATGATGGTCTTGTGAGGGAAAAGATTGAAATGCTGGAAAACCATTCCCATCTTCTGCCTGTGAATATCCATGTTGACCTTGACCCACTTGCCGTTCTCATCCTTATATTTTTTCTTGGTAATATCTACATCATTAAATATGATAGCACCGCCCGTGGGCTCCTCAAGAAGATTGAGAGACCTAAGGAATGTGGACTTACCGCTTCCCGAAGGACCGATGACAACCACAACGTCTCCCTTGTCTATCTCGGCAGTCACACCGTCGAGAGCCTTGATGGCGCCGAAATTGTAGTGTTTTTCCAAATCAGTAACCTGAATGATCTTATCTCTTGTCTCCACGGCTCATCCTCCTCTCAAAGTGTGCTATAAGTTTGCTTGTAGGGAAACATAAGCAGAAATAGATCTCCGTAGCCACAAGCAAAGGCTCGATAATTATAAATGTCGCTCCTCTAACCGCGTTAACAGCCGACATAATGTCCTGAACACCTATTGTATAAGTAATAGCCGACTCTTTTATGATAACAACGAACTCATTGGCGATCGCAGGCAAGATATTCTTTATTGCCTGAGGCATTATGATATATCTCATATTCTGTAACCAGCTCATTCCAAGGCTCCTTGCCGCCTCAGTCTGTCCGCCGTCTATAGACTGGATTCCCGATCTCATGATCTCGCAAAGATATGCTCCGGAGTTCATTCCGAGAGCCACCACGCCGGGGAAAAATCTTTCAAATTTGATAAATCCAAAGAAAGTAAAACTCGGAAGCTCAATAAGGGCTCCGAATACACCGTAATAGATTATGGCAACCTGCACGATTACAGGAGTCGATCTTAAGATCTCAACATAGGCTGTTGCTATAAAAGATAAAGGATTGAATTTACTCAAAGCAACTCCGAATCCCCTTTCTTTTTGATGTCCTTCCTTATCAAGTCCCAAAAAAGCGAAAGGACAGAAATTAGACATTCTCATGGCTGATAAGATTATAGCCAAAACAAATCCGATCGCCACGGTAAAAACAGAGAGCATAACCGTTACTATCACGCCCTGAACAAAGAGCTGCGAGTAAGGAGCTATCCTTCCGAAATTCTCAATCTGTACAAAATTATCCATAAGTAATAATCTCCAACTATTGCTTAATTAACGTTATTTCCATTATATCCATCGCCGATACACATCGTCAATTACGGCATAAAAGAGCATTGGAGTATACAAAGCCCTCCAATGCTCTTACTTTATGAATTAAAAACACTTATTTACATGTAAGCTTCTTATTGTTTTAAGAAAGATCAGTTATCAAGAAGTCCTTCATGAATCTCGCCTGAAGCCTTCTCGTTTGCTGTTGCGACAAACTCATCCATTGTACCGTCTTTAAGTGCTTTTGCAATAGCTTCGTTGACACCCTTAAGGAGTTCTTCATTACCTTTGACAACTCCTACAGCTGCGCCCTCCGCTCCTTCATAAGGAACCTCAAGTGCGATGCAAAGATCGGGATAGTTCTTGGCATAGCTCTCTGCAACGGGAGTCTCTATATATGCTCCGTCAAGCTTACCTGCTATAAGCTCCGCAATTATATCCGTCACCTTTGAAAGCTGAACAATGTCTGCAGATGAGCTGTAAATATTGGCAAGATCAACCTGAATGGAACCTGTCTGTGCTCCGATCTCAAGATTGGATTTATTGGTATCGTCAAGCTTCTTAAATTTATCTTTATTGGCCTTTGTCGTTACAAAAGACTGACCTCCCATATAATAAAGCTCTGAGAAGTCCATGATGGCTTCACGCTTGGGATCGGGTGAAAGCCCTGAGATTCCGATATCAACCGACTTGGTCTGAACCTCCATAAGAACTCCGTCAAACTCAACGGGAACAATCTCAAGCTCAAGTCCGAGATAATCTGCGATATAACCTGCAAGTGCAATATCGAATCCTGCAAGCTCGGGTGTGCCATCTTCGTTGATCGCATAAAATTCATAAGGTGCAAAATCAGGTGATGTAGCTACTGTAAGCTTACCCGGTGTTACTGTTGAAATCTGTGCCTTCTCTTCTGAAGCATTATCGCCGGCAGAAGCTCCGGCATCGGCTGTCTCAGCCCCCGTCTGATCAGCATTATTTGATGTGCTCTGCGCGTTCTCTTTGGATGAACCGCATGCCGCAAGTCCTAATGTCATTGTAGCTATAATAATAGCTGCCATGATCTTTTTTTTCATAATATTCCCTCCCTAATATGCAATAACATATATGTCTAAGACGAATGATAATATCTTTTATTTCGTTTTGCAACAAAAGGTGCACATTGTTCAATAATATTTCACAACTTGCTCAAAGGCAGGATTCATAAGCTTTTAAAGCGCCTTCTCTTTTTATGGTTTTGAGATTATCAACAACTAAATCCGTAAGTCCGTCTATCTCATTTAAATCCATGTCCCACATCCTTGTATTCCCAAGGACAGCTCTTACAAGTTCCTCTTCCGATGCATCTTTTTTGTCATTATAAAACTCAAGAACCCACCTGTCATCGCTTACAACATACTCATTTCCGGATGGTCTTTCGCATACAAGTCCCTTGTCATTAAGCCCCTTGATATTACTTGAATAAAAAGCAATGTAAGCAGCAAGCGACATAGTAAGGCAAACAGGAAGCTTACCGTTCTTTTCTATAAAGCCGAGAAACGACGGCATATTTCTTGCCTTCCACTTACTTGTCGAATTAAGTGAAATGGACATAAGCTCATGGTTAACAAAAGGATTGTTAAACCTATCTTTTACCGCAGCCGCAAATTCATTAAGATCCTTCTCATCAAGATGATCCGTCAGCGTCGGTATTACCTCTTCTTCAAGCATCTTGTTCATAAACCCTGCGATTATCTTGTTGTTCATGCAATCTCTGACAATGTCTTCTCCGGCAAGATAAGCACCAAGAACAAAGCCTGTATGTGCCCCGTTAAGTATCCTTACCTTGCGATGCTTATATGGCATAACATCGGGAACAACATGTACATTAACCCCCGCTCTCTTAAACGGAAGCCTGTCCTCAAGCTCTTTGGGCCCCTCAATTATCCAAACACCGAATATCTCTCCGACATCGATAAGCTCATCGTGATATCCGTTTTCATCTTCAAGCCTTGCAATCTCCGCTTCATCCCTGATTCTGCCGGGAACAATCCTGTCGACAAGAGTTGAGCAAAAGATATTGCTCTCATTCACCCATATCTTGAAATCATCGCTAAGTCCCCAAAGATCAATATATTCGTTGACACACTTCAAAAGCTCTTTTCCGTTATTGTCTATTAGCTCGCAGGAAAGAACGACAACGCCTTTCTTACCGGCCTTAAAACGAGCATAAAGAACCTGAGTGAGCTTTCCCGGAAAGCTGTTTGCGGGAATGTCATTCATTTTACATGAAGGGTCAAAAGAAATACCGGCTTCGGTGGTATTTGAAACGATAATATCAAGGTCATCGCCGGTCGCAACATCAAGCATCTTCTGATAATCCTTGGAATCGTACGGATTGACGCAGGATTTCACAGCGGAAATAACGCGCTTATTGTCTATCTTCTTGCCATTCTCACTTCCTCTGAGATATAAGGTATAGAGCCCTTCCTGCTTATTTATTATATCTGTAAGCCCCTGTGCTATAGGCTGAACAAGCATAACTTTTCCGTCAAAACCCGCTTTTTCATTACTTATGTCAAAAAAGAAGTCCACAAAAGCCCTTAAAAAATTGCCTTCGCCAAACTGAAGCACCTTGATCGGCGCATCTTTTAAAGTATATCCTTTATAACCAGACTTTTCCAAAATATCGTAATTTAATTGTTTCATATATCGAACCTCCAAAAATGTAAATATTTACATTCAGCTACCATGGATATTTAGCTCATTAATAGTTATATCAAGTAATGTAAGCGTTTACAATAATTAATTATGAACTTTTTATGGATTTTATAAAATTTATATAAATTTGAACCGAAATATGGTATAAATGTTTTTAAAGGGGTGTCTTGTAATAGGAGGTATTCTAATGTCAGAAGTTAATAATGACTACGTTAGGCTTTCACAGGCTGAAATTGATAGACTTATAGAAAAGATTAACGAAGAAAAAAAAGAAAAGAAAAAAGAAAAAGCAATCTAAAAAAAGAATGTCTTACGACATTCTTTTTTTGTTAAAGAAACACTTCGGCGCCCTGCATATGGCAAGGCGCCGAAGCGTATATGTTTATTGTTCATTGTTATTATTTTGATGATAGGAAACTTTTCATTCCTTTAGGTACAAGTGGCTGATGTCCATACATCATGCACCGAGTTTCCACAGTATTTCTTACTGCCAGCCTGGATAGTCTCTCCAGCCCCTTAGCCAATACTTTCTTTTTCCTCATTGCAAGATCACCTCCTACTATTACAGTTCCTCGGTTTTAATAGCCACGGTACGGGAACAGCTGATCTCGAGATTGCCGTTTCTTACACGCATCTCATCTATCATGCTCTTGGTTGATGCACCTGACTGCAAGATGATCTTGTAGCTCAGTCTATATAAACTTCCCATTCCGTAGGTACGAACCTCCTGTAATTCAGACTTGGTTGTGTACTTTGCAAGTATATCATCAAAAATACCTTCAAAATCCAATCCTTCCGGAATTGTGATTTTAAGCAGCTTCTCGTTCTCTCCGATATGGAGGCTGTTGAGAATCACACTCACAAGTGAAAGTATCACAACAAAGATAACGGCAATACCAATGTATCCCATACCTGTCGCAAGGCCCGATGCCATAGCAAGGAAAATACTTGTTATCTCTTTGCCGGCTCCCGGTGCCGATCTAAACTTAACCAGAGAGAAAGCTCCGGCCACAGCCACTCCGACTCCAAGGTTACCGTTAACAAGCATGATAATGATCTGCACGATTGCAGGTATCAGCGATAACGTAACAAAAAAGCTCTTTGAATAGCTGTTTCTTAGTGTATACATAAATGCTATAAAAATACCGATAGCAAGTGATGCAAAAGTAGAAACCAGGAAGGTAACCCCCGTAACCATCCCGTTTGTCATAATGGACCCAAATATATAGTCTGCTGTCATTGTTTTTTCCTTCTGTCTTTTATTATAGTATTGCCGATATTCAGTTTTTATACGGCGGTGCTCATAGCCACAAATCTGGGCTCGTTGCCGCTCATGTAATCGATATAACCTCTTCCATACTTAGAAAATGAAGTCTTTCGAATATTTAGCTCATCCAAAATCCTTGCAAGTTCTACGGACATCGCTCCAGCAATCTTAAGCTCCATAAGATGCTGCCCGGGCTCAAGAATATCCTTGCCCACATTCCCCTCTTTTAACGATAATTTGTCCGTTCTCCATCTGATGTTAGTATCAAATGTGATCCGAAGATCCGGATCATGAATCCCCTCCATTGCGATCCTGTCATAAGAGATCGCCATCGCAGGCACTAATTCCCCATAGTGCTTCTTCATATAATCAATCTCAGCAGATATCTGCGATTGATTTTCAAGCTCTTTACCTTTCACAAGATAATCAATTGCTTCCGAATAAGGCATTGAGATCCTTCTTTTGTAGACAACGCCCTTATACTTTTTCTTGATCTCAATAAAAGCATTGGTGTCGTCTGCGGCCACGCCATATGAACGCAATCTGAGCTTTTCCTTGTAGATAGGCTTATCAAGAGAATTCTCGACAAGAGTAAAATCCGGAGTATCAAAATAGATATTCAGAATTGAAGTCTTCCCATAACTATCTACCCTCGCCATACCTTCAAGTCGTTTTCTCAGCGCTACATATTGCATGTCATCCAAAAGATATTTGACCTCGATCCTCTCGAAGACATCTTTGTAACCCGCCATATGTACCTCCTTCGCTCGAGCTAAAACCCATTATAAACGTTTTCGGAGGCCATATTTTCATGTTGTAAAAAATACGGATTTTTATGTAATTTTTAATGAATTCCATATAGAATTGCGACTACAGTGAAATCTTCAATATTGTCTTTTATCTTCACTTCACCGTCGTAATACTTAACTGCCTTCCTTACTGAGGATAAGCCTATTCCGTGGTTTTCCTTATCTTCTTTGGTCGTAAAATAAGCCCCGTCACTTCCTCTTCTTTTCTCACTTATGCAGCTGTTTTTTATGCAAATATGAAGAATACCCTTTTCATACGACACTTCAACGTTGATATATCTTAACCCCTTAGCCACCTTATAGCATGCTTCCAACGCATTTTCCAAAAGATTTCCAAGTATGATGACAAGATGATCGCTTCTAAATTCAAGCTTGGAAGGGACAAAAACGGTAGCATCAAATTTAATCCCGTTTTCCTTTGCTATCTTATATTTATGATTGATAAGAGAATCTATGATAATATTTCCGCTTCGTGATATCTCCTCCGCATTGACATTTATACCGTCTTTAAGGAGCCTTTCTATGTATTCGCAAGCCTCTTTGTTATGTCCTTGCTTGATCATCTCAAATAGTCCCGTAAGATGGTTTTTCATATCATGCCTGGTTCTTCTGATCTCTGCATAGAAATTTTCCTGATCGCTTGCTTGGGCAGAGCAAAGCTCAAGCTGCTTGCAGTATAGCCTGTTCTCCGATTTAAGCTCTGCATCAAGGCTGATCCTGTCATAAACCTCAAATATAATGTAATTCATAAGCAGAAAAAAACATCCCGAAATGATAGCTATATTGGCATAAGCTGTCTGAATTGATGCGATCATAAACAGCCAGTTCATTAGAATAATGGTTACAATCGGAATAATTAGGATTATAGAATAGATTTTTAACGGAATGTCATTATGTCTCTTTTCTCTCTTGGTCCTGCTCAAAATAATATCCATAATAAGCAATAATACCGAAGCCATATAACCGCCCGTTATATTGGTAATACTACTATCAACGCCGATAAAAGTCATAATTAATATGCCTGCAACTTCCATAAGCATATTTATAACGCAGACAATAATTGCAAAGAATGCACTCCGCATAAGGGAAGCGCCCCTTTCAATTATTCCGATCAGGAAAAGAATAAAAATATTGATACTGATCATTATCCAGGGATTTATAAAATTAATAAAATGATTGGTTAATATCTGATATACGATGAAACAGCCCCAGCCAATCCTTCCGGCAATGATTCTGTTATTCTTTTTTCCAAGAAACAGTGTCATCAGCTTACTAAAGACATAAGCATAAAGAAATGGAACAAAAAATTCCGGTATTAGCATTATTTGATCTGTCATATCCCCACCACCTATATATTTTCTATACAGCCCATCTAACCTCCATTAAAACATTTTCTCACCCCATTATGCAACACGTGTTTTCAAAAGCTTGCCAAAATATGATATACTACGTAGGAAGGCACAGAAAACGTTTAAGTGCCTTTTGTAAACACATACCCATCCTACAAAATTAACCATTACATAATGATAACAGCTTGAAGGAGATAGGATATGTTAAAAATAGCCATATGCGACGACGACGTTAAACTGGCCGGATGGCTGGAATCTCATGTTAACAATGAATGCCTAAACAGCGGCATACGCGCCGATATCGATATTTTCTATGATGGTCTTCCATTGGTAAAAAGTTTTGAAGAAGGAAAAGACTACGATATCATCTTCCTTGATATCGAGATGGAAAATATGGATGGTATTTCAACCGCCCGCAACATACGTAAGTTCAGTAAGGATGTGATCCTTATCTACATATCGGGTTATGAAAATTACCTAAAAGAACTCTTTGAAGTTGAACCATTCCGGTTTCTGTCCAAACCCGTCAATCTGGAAAAATTCAAATTGTATTTTAATCAAGCTCTCGGAAAGCTCGAAGAAAACGAAGGCTTCTTCCAATATATCTATAAAAGAGAGCTTATTAAAGTTCCGTTCAAAAACATCGTTTATTTTGAAAGCTCAAGCAGACTCGTACATATCCATTTAAGCGACGGTTCTGTTAGGCAATTTTACGGCAAAATAAATGACATAGAAAAAAGCATCGAGAGCAATCGCTTCTTTTTCCTCAGAATACATCAGTCTTTCCTCGTAAATTATAAGTATGTTAAAAGAATCAGCTATTCGTATGTAATAATGCACGTTGGAAATGAAGAAGTCGAATTAAAGATAAGTGAGAAAAAGCAAAAAGAAATCCGCGATAAAGTGTGTAACATCGCGGTAGCACAGAGCAAATTCGAAAGTACGGGTTGTCCGAATCACAAGGATCAATAGAAAAATGGAATATCTGTCCAAGAAACTAACTGACTATATACTTAAAAAGAACGTGATAGAAAAAGAAAACTACGAGATATACAAATATGGTTTCGAATCTTTACTCGAAACAGCTTTTTGCTTTGCATCCGTTCTTGTCATTGCAGCCTTTATGCATGCAATCCCGCAGGCGCTCTTCTTCTCTTTCTTTTTTCTTATGATGCGCTCATACACGGGAGGTCTTCATCTTAAAACCTTTAAAGCGTGTTATATATTCTCGTGTTTATTGCTTGTAGCATGTCTTTTTTTGGTAAAAAAAATCACCTCACAGCCACCGGTTTCTCTGATAATATACGCTGTATCGGTTCTTGTTATCCTGATCACCGGCCCTGTGGATCACCCAAACAAACCGGTTGAAGAATCGGATAGCAAAAAATTCATGCTTAAATCTTATATAATAATCGGTATCAGTATAATTACAGCTCACACATTATATTTTTCAGGAAACAAATCATATCTTTTCCTTGAAGCCGTAACCTTTGCTTTTACGGCAATAACGGGGATCCTGGGAAAAATCTTTAATCGATATACAGGTTCTTGAGCCTGTCTTTAAGTTCATCGGCAAATCTCTGCGCCACTTCTTTTGGCGCAGTTATTTTTACGCCGTTTCCAAGTGCAAATATCCATCCAAAAAACTGATCGCTCAAAGCGACGTTAACGATTGTCTCGCTGTAACCTTCTTCTTTACTCTTTCTTATCGTTATATCTTTCCCGAATCTATCAAGAAGAATTCCGACCATCTCATTTTTAAACATAAGCTTTACAGCTGTCTCTTCGCCTCCGAACATGCCGAAGTTCATGCGTGAATAAGCTGCCATATCCAAGGCGTTAAAGGCTTCCTTGCCTTCTCTTTTTTCTTCAAGATGAACTATATTTCTCATCTTATCGACTCTGTAATGCTTTATCTTGGATGCAGCGGAATCATAACCTATAAGATAATAATTCTCATCGTCAAAAGTTAGAGCCCAGGGACTTATCTCATACATACCGTCTTTTCTTGGAACCATCTTCTTTTCAAGATTCCACTGAAGATATTCGAATCTGATCTTCTTGTTGTGAGCGATAGCATTGTGAATCTCATCGACCACGTAATAGATACTCTCGTTCATGGTTTTGATCCTGCCCTGCACCACAACCTGCCTTCTAAGCTGCATAGCCTCAAACTCACTGCCGAGAGCCGTAACCTTTTTTATCAGCTCGGAAGATTTCTTTTCTGTAATAAATTTGGAAGATTGTATCGAATCAACTAAAAGCTTAAGCTCGGCAAGCTCAAAGTGCTTGGAGCCGACATGATAATAAAAATGTCTTCCCTCCTGCTCTCCTATAACATCAATACCAAGAACTCTGAGTGCTTCCATATCATCGTACAAACTCTTTCTGTCCGCAGTCACACCGTAGACTTCAAGCTGTTCCCTGATCTCAGGCATGGTAAGAAAATGTTCATCATCCGTCTTTTCTACCATGATCTTAGCTAAATAATATAACTTAAGCTTTTGATTGGCCCCCTTAGGCATAGCATCCTCCCAAAACTCCTATCAATAATCAATTATCTTATTGATAAGATCCATATCATCACCGCAATACTTTACATACACATCGCTCATTGCGTCTCTGAATTTTTTCTTTTCTTCAGGCGACAGCGTCGTTACCTGTGTTCCGCTGTCGATAGCTTTTTTCTTGGAGCGTTCTTCTCTTTGAATCCAGAGCTTTCTCTCATATTGAGCAGACTCTTTGGCACACTCCGTTATTATCTCTTTATCGGAATCAGAAAACATGTTCCAGACATACTCCGAACAGATCTGCATCTCGGGAACTCTCACGTGCTCATCGATAGTATAGTACTTCGCGACTTTATAATGATTCATCGATTCATATGAAGGCCAGTTATTCTCAGCGGCGTCAACTATCCCCTGCTCAAGCGCAGAATAAACATCAGAATATACAACCTTGATCGGATTTGCTCCGAGCGCAGAGATCATGTCCGCCATTATCGCGGATTCCTGAACTCTTATATTCATTCCGGCGCAGTCTTCAACCGAAGTGATCGGCTTGTCTGCACTGTAGAAATTTCTTGCACCCGCATCATACCAGGAAAGACCTACCAGATTATAGTTCTCTGTTTTCTTAAGGAACTCATCACCGATCTCACCTTCAAGAACTCTCCACATATGCGCCGAATCATCATAAAGATACGGTAAAAGAAGTACATTCATCTCCGGAATTTTCTCGGCAAGCTGTGATACAGAAACTCTGGCAAAAGCTATTCCGCCGTACTTCATCTGATTGATGGCCTCTGCCTCACTTCCAAGCTCCGCTCCGTATTTTATCTGAATCTTGATCCTTCCGTTCGTGCGCTCATAAACAAGATCTGCGAACTTTTCTCCGCCAAGCGTAGTGGGATAGTTCGCGGATTGGTTTTCGGCATACATTAAAACATACTCGGGAGCTTTCTCAGTCTTTTTTCTGTTATTGAAAAACCAAATGCCCACGACGGCAACAGCTGCCGCAAACAATATGGTCGATGCGATTATCCATCTCTTTTTCATGAGCCCAATACTCCGTTTCTGTACTCGCTGGGAGTCTTTCCCGTCATCCTCTTAAAGACCCTGGTAAAATAATTGGCATCGCGATATCCCGCTTCTGAGCTGATATCTTTAATGTTGATCGCGGGATTGGCAAGAAACTCTTTTGCCTTGCTTATCCTAAATTCATTGAGATATACGATAAAGCTCTTTCCGAAATTCTGCTTAAAGAGCTTGCAAAAATACACATCGGAATATCCCAAAACTCCGGCCACATCCTGAAGTGAGATATCCTCCTTGTAATGCTCGTCGATATAATTCTTAGCCTTTCTGACGATTATGCCTGATTTTTTACTGTCAACATCACCCTCATCAAAATCAAAAAGTGTTGATGCCATATCATTATCATTATCGCAAATTGTATCTTTTTCGCTGTTCTTATCGGCAACGCTGAATGCCTCCTCAAAAGCACTGATAAGATCCTCATCTGATCCCGGCTTAAGAAGATAATCAAGTGCCTTTACTTCAATAGCTTTTTTCGCATAACTGAATTCATCAAATGCCGTAAGAAAAATGATACTGCAATCACGATCAAACTCTCTTATCTCTTCTGCTGCTTCAAGTCCGCTCTTTCCGGGCATCGCAATATCAAGAAGTGCTATCCGGCACTTATTTTTCTTAAACTCCTCAACAGCCTCAACACCGTTTTCCGCCAAAAAAATCTCTACCTGATCCGGAAAAAAACCTTTTATTTTTTTTGAAATAACCTGTCTTTCGATAGGCTCATCATCTGCAATAAGTACTCTGTACATCAGCTACTCTCCTTGATTTAGTCAGTATCGCCCGCAAGATAAGGAAGTGTAATTGTTATAGTCGTTCCCTCACCTTCTGTGCTGTCAATCTTCATGTCGCCTTCCGCGTACATGCCCTTAATTCTTCTGTAGATATTTCCGATTCCGATTCCGACACCGCCATTCTCTTTTCCTTCAAGTGATTCATGAAGCTTTTTAAGAGTTTCGCTGTCCATACCTTTTCCGGTATCCTTGATCACAATAACAAGATTATCATCGACCTTGGAAACATCGACAGATACGCATCCACCCTCAACCTTAGGAGATATTCCGTGAATGATACTGTTTTCAATTATCGGTTGTAATGTAAAAGTCGGAACCATAACATTGTCCGCATCGACTTCACAATTAACAACGTACTTAACTCTGTCACCGAATCTCATCTTCTGAAGATACATATAGTCTTCCGAAACCTTAAGTTCCTGTGACAAAAGAACCTCCTTAGCCTGGTTCTTGAGGTTATATCTAAACAGCGACGAAAGAGCCTTTATCATCTGCTCGGATGTTGTTGCACCCTCTAGATTGGCCATTCCGCCGATAACGTTCAATGTATTAAAAAGAAAATGTGGATTGATCTGATTCTTTAAAAGCTCGAGATTCATCGCATCAAGCTGCTTCTCGGCTTCAAGAGTTTCAACTTCTTGCGCATGAAGTTTATCAAGTGCTTCTCTTCTTTGCTCAAGCGCCTCGATATACTCTCCCGTCGCATATTTCATCTTGTTAAAAGCAACTACGAGTTCCCCAAGTTCATCCTCGTTATCGGCTTGGACATCATCGATAAAAAAGTCGTTTGCCGCGATCCTTCTTGAAGCATTCGCAAGCTTAAGTACAGGCTCAGTGATCGCTTTGTTCATCATCCTGGATATCTCAAGGACAATCGAGAAAAGCAAGATACTTAGAGTGACCGCGATAAGAGGAACGGCAAAAACGGTCGGGATAAGTTCTCTGTACTTGGCGTTTCCGTCTTTTAGAGTAAGATCGACAAACTTTTGGGCATAGCCAAGAAGGTAGTCCTGCATTGTGTAAACGGAATAAAGTCTGCTTACGTAGTCATGACTTTGAAGTTCCTCATTAACTAACTCATCTCTGGATGAACAATACACATCATAACAAGTTCTTAGAGAAAAGAGCTGAGCATACCTATTCTCTCCGAGTCTGTCGTAATCAAGCGGGATCTCGTTTATTGCCTTAGCCGTCTCACTGAAAGAATTCAAAAGAGCTTCTCTGTTCTCCAAAGAATTGTTGTCTATATATGCATTGAAACAATCTTTCTCCTTATCAAGAACCGCAACTATCTCTCCGCCTTTTGAATTGTCTTCCATGATATCATTGACGTCTATAACAAAAAGTCTTATCAATATGGCATCAAAAACAATGGCGACCAATATGGTAAGAAAAACAGTTCCCGTAAAGAGAGTTATTTTGTTTTTTATGGTGATCTTTTTCCAAAAGGCTTTTAATTTTTTCATATTTTTAAAAGAAGACAGCGTATAGTTACTATTAAAGTATTATATCGCTGCCTTCGATAAATTTCTATTTTTCTTTTTATTTGCGAATCTTTTTGCACAAGAATTCGTAGAACTCTTCTTTCTCATCACCGAGAATCCTGTTGGTGAGCATATATCCGTGGGTCGCATCAGACATAACAACGATCATATTGGTCTGCTTGATGGCATTGGATATCTTATTCCATTTGATATCCTCGTGTTTGCCTTCACTGTCAACATGAACACCGTTATCATCAAACATAAGCTCTACTCTTCCGGGCAGATTCTCGAGCTGCTTTACACTTCTTCCGTAAATAGCGAGAGGTTGAATAACAGGAAAAAGAAAACAACCGATAAGCATGAGGGTTCTTATAAAGCCTCCGGTCTGACTCCAAAAATGAACAGTCAGCATTATCATAGCCACCGTAAACACAACATTGATAACTCCGATGAATGAACGATAGGTTCTGAGCATCGCTATAAACATAAGATCCTTTGGCTTTACATCTGAAATATATCTGTATTCCATACAATAATCCTTTTATTTAGCAAACAGGTTAGGTAAGAACATGCTGATCTCAGGTATAAATGTGAGAAGCAAAAGTACAATGATCATGCATAAATAGAAAGGAAGTGTTGCCTTAACGACCTTCTCCATCTTAACCTTACCTACAGCGGAACCGATGAATAATACAGCTCCTACAGGAGGTGTAAGAAGTCCGATACCGCAGTTAAGGATGATCATGATACCAAACTGAATCGGATTGATACCGATAGACTGTGCTATCGGAAGAAGGATAGGTGTAGCTATCAGGATGATGGGAGCCATATCCATAATGCATCCGAGTACAAGAAGTATCAGGTTAAGAAGAAGTGCAATAAGTATCGGATTACGTGTAAGTCCGATGATAGCGTTTGCAGCAAGATCAGGTACATGAAGTGTTGTAAGGCAAAAACCAAAGATGCTTGAAGTTGAGATAAGGATAAGCACAATGGAAAGTGTATCAATACACTGCTCAAGAGTCTTCCATATTCCCTTAAGGTCAAGTCCCTTATAAATGAATACACTGACAATAAGACTATAGATAACTGCAATAGCTGCAGACTCTGTAGCTGTGAACGCACCACCTACAACTCCCACTACAACAATAATGATTGCTGCAAGAGCCCAGATAGATACTCCGAGCTGTTTAATAAAACTCTTTATGTTAAATGCTTCTCCCTTGGGATAATGTCTCTTCTTGGATATGATATATGATCCAACCATAAGAGAGATAGCAAGAAGTGCTCCCGGAATATATCCTGCAAGGAAAAGACTTCCTACAGATATACCTCCTGCACTCATGGCATAGATAACCATGTTGTGACTGGGAGGAACAAGAAGACCCTCACATGATGATGTGATGGTTACAGCTGTTGAGAAATCGTCATCATATCCCTCTTCTACCATCATAGGTATAAGGATTGTTCCAAGTGATGCTGTATCTGCAGCTGCAGATCCGGAAATACCTCCGAAGAAATATGAAGCAACGATATTAACCATCGCCATTCCGCCTGTCATCCATCCAACGCAGGAATTTGCAAGAGCAATGAGTTTCTCGGATATTCCTCCGCTACCCATTATGCAACCCATGGTGATGAAGAACGGTACCGCCATCAAACTAAAAGAACTGATTCCCTTAACCATCTGCTGACAAACTGTTGTAAGCGGGAATCCCTGATATAACAAACAGAAAATAGATGAAAGTGCTACTGCATACGCAATCTGAAATCTGAGCAAAATCATAACGAGAAAGCTCACAAGCAATATTGCAATAGCTGTTGTATTTATTGCCATTACTTATTCTCCTCCTTAATAACTATGCTCTTAATATGGTTGTAGAACGCTTCTATTTCGAAGACCACCATTGCCACGCCCGCAACGGGAATCGGGAAATAAAGCCAAAATCTTGAAAGGAAAGGCACACTTGTATATGATCCCATGCTTCCTAATTTGAGTGCATACTTCCATCCCACAGTGATCATTACCAGCGCAAGCCCAAAAACAAAAACATCGTTTAAAATATCAAGCGCTTTAATGACAACCTTGGGTAAATATGAGTCTAAAGCTGTCATACGGATATGTGCACCGCGTCTGATAGCAAGCGCAGCTGATAATACTGCCATATACGCCATAAGTGTAAGCACTATCTCTTCACACCATGCAGGAGCGGTAACAAAAGGTATATATCTACATGCAACTGCTATGCTAGTGATAAGGATATCTGCAACAAGTAGAAGCTTGCAGATAAAAAGCATAACCTTATATGTCATATCATATAAAGGCTTGATCTTATCAATCTGTTTAAAAATGCCTTCCATAAAATGCCTCTTTTCTAAACAAGGCACAGGAAGTAAGACTCTCTGTGCCTTGTAATTTATTGCTTAATTAAAACTGTATTTTAATCTTGAAAAAAGATTACTTCATATCGCAGATCTTCTTGTAAAGATCTTCCTGTCCCTTTGTATTCTCTTCGATAACAGGCTTAACTGCTTCCTGCCAAGGAGTAATATCCTCAACTTCAACGATGTTTACACCGTCAGCCTTAAGCTGCTCAAGTACCTCTTTCTCCTTCTCTTCAGAGATTGAACGGTTGTACTCAGAAGCTGCCTTACCTGCCTCTGTAATGATTTCCTGCTGCTCAGGTGTAAGCTTGTTCCAAGCATCGTCTGTGATAACAACCTGGATAGCACCAAGTGTATGTCCGTCAAGAATCATGTTGGGAGCAACTTCAGGGAATGCCTTTGACTTGTAGTTAGCGATAGGCTGCTCAGCACCGTCAACAACACCTGTCTGAAGTGACTGATAAAGCTCGTTGAAATCAATAGGTGTAGCAGATGCGCCAAGACCCTCAACAAGACCTGTCATAACAGGGTCTGTAGAAACACGAAGCTTCATGCCCTTGAATGACTCGATACCTGTAATTGGCTCTCTTGTGAAGAAATGACGGAAACCTTCCTCACCATAGAAAAGACCTCTGATGCCTCTGCCTTTTTCTGAGGGCTCAAGAAGGAATTCCTGTGCAAGATCTGAATTGGCAAAATTCCAGAAATGCTCACGGTTTACGAATGTGTAAGGAAGTGAAAGAAGCATTGACTTCTCTCCGCCGTAAGGTGTAAGAGCGAAAGCGGAAATTCTGGACATATCGATTGTTCCGCCGCCACCAAGCATTGAATCAAGCACAGCTGCCTCATCACCGAGAACTCCGCCGGGCTGAAGGTCAATAATGATAGATCCGTTTGATCTCTTCTCAACCTCTTCCTTAAACTTAGCATCTGTCATACCAACGATGGTATCAAGGTTATTAACCTCTGCCATAACAAGTGTGATAGCATCAGCTGCAGGTGTTACTGCCTCAGCTGCTGTTGCATCTGCCGCAGGTGTCTCTGCCGCTGCTTCTGTTGCATCTGTAGCTGCAGGTGCCGCAGGAGCTTCAGGAGCTGAAACGCCGCATGCAGTCATAGAAAATACAGTTACAACTGCCAATAATGTAGAAACAAATTTTTTCTTCATACCATAACCTCCCTATAAAATTGGAAATAAAAAATGACATTGTCGTTATTCGACAATGTCATTATAGGTTATAGCCATGTTATAAAAAATCGGATATTTTTAAGAATCCTAGTACAATCTTAATGTCTTTAATCAAATTAAAACTTATCAAGTAAGCTCATCTGCAGTAAACACGGGAGCCGGATTGGAAAGTCCGTCAGTTAAAGGCTCATTCTGGATCATGATAGCGGGATCCTGGTTGAAGAGTTCCTCTGTCTGATTATTAACCGTGTTCTGAGTATTTGTATTAACTATCTCCTGAACATTCTGAAGCGGCTGCTCATTTTGAACAGGCTGTGCATTCTGAACGGGCTGAGCGGCGAATGCATCATTCTGCATAGGCTGTGCGTTCTGAACAGGTGTATATCCGTAACCGTTCTGCATCTGATTGTAAGGCTGCTGAACGTTCTGATTCATATTTGTGTAAGTCTGCCGGAAGTTTCCTGCCATATTCTGATTCATCTGAGCATATGGCTGCTGCATGTTCTGAGCCATTCCCTGAGTCATCTGCATGCCCTGCTGCATTGCCATTCCCTGAGGCATTCCCATACCCTGCTGGAAGGCCATTCCCTGAGGCATAGCCTGCTGCATTGCCTGCATGTTTCTTATATTGATAGCTTCCTCTGCAGTAACGCCGGGAATAAGAGGCATGTCTGTCTTAGACATAAGTTTGATCATCTTGATCGCACGAACAACCATGAATATCTCAAGTCCCAAGAATGCAAGAAGCAAGATCTCCATTTCAGCCATAAGACAGAAATCATAGAAACCGTGGATTGCAACGGGAATCCAGAAAGCCTTGCGAAGATTCATCTTCATGCCTTCCATATTTCCTCTGAGCTCATTGCCCTTGGCAAGTCCGTAATAAACACCCATGAACACACCAAAGATGCAGTGTCCGGGTACTGATAAAATAGCTCTTACAACTCCGACACCAAAACCGCCGGGAAGAACATAAAGTATATTCTCAAGTGTTGCAAATCCCAATGATGCACACACCGAATAAACGATACCGTCAAATGAGAAATTGAATTCCTTATTTTTCCATGTCATCTTCTTTAATACGAAATATTTACCGCCCTCTTCGGCAACACCGACAACAAGGAAAGTCATAAGAAATGTGTAAATAAGATTTCTCGGTCCACCCATATTCATAAATGCCAGATCAAGTACATATGTACCGATCGTTTCCAAGATCATTGCTGAAATCGTGGAAAGAACTCCCAAGAAAAACACCAATGCCATAAGCCCGATAGGCTCTTTCTCAACATTGTCTGCCTTGTAGATAACGTACAATAAAACTGCGGCAGGAAGAACTGCCAAAAATGCTAGAATCGTCATTTAATTGTCCCCTTCAACTTTTTTCATAATAATAAATAATTGTCACTTTGGTAATGTTAATATATTTGTAAAGAAATGTCAAGATAAAAAAGAACTGCTAACGAGGTTTTTCGTTGGCAGTTCTTTAATCAGTCTATTTTTAGATTTCTTTACAAAATGTCAGATTTCTTCCACATAATTAACAAATTCCTGAGCATTTAATAAGTCCAATACTTCCTTATGTGAACGTCTTCTGTCAAAATCAATATCCACAATTATTGCTGCGTCCGATGATTGAAGAGTCTTTTCTTTACTCTTGGTCATACTGCTTATCTTACAGTTTTCAGACGATAAGGTTTGGATAAGCTTGTTGACGCCTTTCGCTTTATTAACTTCAACATAAACGCTCATGTACTTGCTGTTATCCTCTACTCGATGACTAAGATGAAGAAGGATGACATTGGCTATCATAACAAGAGCAAAACATACAACTCCGATTATCAGATAGCCTCCTCCGATAGCCATTCCCATACAGGATGTAACCCACAATGAAGCAGCAGTCGTAAGTCCCTTGATCTGCTGTCTTCCGGTAACAAGGATCGTTCCTGCTCCGAGGAAGCCTATACCGCTTACAACACCGGCAGGTATACGGCTTACATCGGCGTTAAGCCCCGGCAACTGTGCAAGATAAACATTAAGTGCTGTTGCGACAGCGGAGCCCAAACTCACAAGAGCAAAAGTCTTGATTCCGGCGCTGTGTCTTTTGACAATTCTCTCCCAACCGATAAGGCTGCCGAAGAATGTCGCCACAACGAGTCTTATTGCAACCGCAATATCATTGGAGCTTTCCAAAAATTCAATAAGTGACCATGCATTCATATAATAATGCTCCGTTCTTAATATTAAAGTGCGTAGAGAGTATTATCCTCAAAGCTAAGGAATACCTCATCTCCCACATTGTATATCTTCTTATTCTTAGGATTGTATTCCTGTATCTTAAGAAGAGTATCACCGACAAGGATATGGTAATCCTGATATGCTCCCATGAAGCATGAATACTTAACGCTTCCTTTAAGCACTCCACTATCTCCAAGTATAGCACCTTCCGGGCGAAGTACAACATTACAATCAGAATTTATCGTTAAATTACCTGTTGCGCAGCTGATCTGTGATCCTGCGATCTCAACCTTATCCTGAGCCGCTACAACACCCTTTAGGAAATTAGCCTCACCGATAAAGTCCGCAACGAACTTATTATTCGGATAATAATATGCTTCCTGAGGAGTTGAGATCTGCTCAACGTTACCGCCGTTCATGATGATAACCTTGTCTGAGATCGCCATAGCCTCACTCTGATCGTGTGTTACATAGATAGCTGTTATTCCTGCTTCCTGCTGGATTCTTCTTATCTCGGTACGCATCGATACTCTGAGCTTGGCATCAAGGTTTGACAAAGGCTCATCGAACAAAAGAACTCCGGGCTCGATTACAAGTGCTCTTGCAAGAGCAACTCTCTGCTGCTGACCACCTGAAAGCTGATTGGTCATACGGTTTTCCATGCCCTCAAGTCCTACAAGTCCGAGAATATCGGTAACCTTGCGCTTAATAGTCTCTTTGTCCATCTTGCGGAGCTTAAGTCCGTAAGCAACGTTATCAAAGATGTTATAGTGAGGAAGAAGCGCATAGCTCTGGAATACCATCGCCGTATCACGCTTATTGGGAGTAAGAGCATTGATGGGCTCATTTCCCAAATAGATCTCACCTTCGTCAGGACTCTCAAAGCCCGCGATCATACGAAGCGTTGTTGTCTTACCGCATCCGGAAGGACCGAGCAATGTAACGAAGCTACCGGGCTCAATCTCAAGATTGGCATCCTTTACCGCATAAAAATCTTTTCCTGTCTTAGGATCTTTATAAATTTTTGAAATGTGTTCAAGGCGAACACCCTTTTTCTCTTTAGCCATTTTACACCTCTTTCATTAATCGTTTGTCTGTACTCTGCGGCTTGTTCCGAAATACTTCATAAGTATGTTCATGATAAGAACCGCGCCGTAAGTTATGAGAATAAGAATTGACGCAAACGCGCAGGCAATTCCGTATGCACCCTTCTCTGCAAACTCATTGATCTGTACGGTAATGAGCAGGTACGAAGGTGTAACCAAAAGAATTATCGCACTGATCGCCGTGATGCTTCGTACAAATGAGGTTACGAAACCGCTAAGGAAACTGTCCTTAATAAGAGGAAGCGTCACCGTCATAAATACTTTCAAGCTGTCAGCGCCCATGTCGTAAGCCGATTCCTCAATACTCTTGTCGATCTGACGAAGAGCCGAGATACCGCTTCGTGTTCCGGTAGGAAGGCTTCGAACAACAAATACGATCACCAGTATCGCACCGGTTCCGTATAAGCCCTGAAGAATTCCGCTTCCGAAAAGACCTCCGGAAAATCCTCTGATATATCCGATACCGAGAACCGTACCGGGAACCGCCATGGCAAGCATTGAAACCGCTTCTATAAATCCTTTTGCCTTAAACTTTCTCTTTACAACAAGATAAGAAATGATCATGGACAAAAGAGCTGTGATCGGCGCGGAAATAAGCGACAGGATAAAGCTGTCCTTAAACGCCTTGAAGCCCTTGTACTTTTTAAACACCTGTCCGAACCACTTAAATGTAAGATGGAAATCATATCCCCATGTGCGGAACATCGCTCCGAAAGGAACACAGATGTACATGAGAATAACGAAAATGGCAAGTGCGGAACAAAGTATCGTAAGAGGAACCGTAACGCTCTTATCAGTAATAAGCATACGCTCTCTCGATGCTTTTCCGGAAAGAGTTGCCGTACTCTTAGCCTCCAGATAGTACTTCTGAACAATAAACATAAGAAGTGTTATTCCCAAAAGAACCACAGCCATTGCCGCAGCGCCCTGTTTATCATAAGCACCCGTGATCTGGAGATAGATAGTTGTTGCAAGTGTATCGTAAGAACCACCGATGATCATCGGGTTTGCAAAATCTGCGATAGACTCGATAAAAGTTACGAGAAACGCATTGCCCAGACCCGGAAGAATGAGTGGTAATGTAACCGTCGTAAATACCTTAAATCTGGAAGCTCCCATATCTCTTGCAGCTTCCTCCAAAGATGGATCGATATTCTTAAGGAGACCCTTTAGCATCATATAGCATACCGGGAAGAACGTAAGGGTCTGAACGATCGTAATTCCCCAGAAGCCGTAAACACTGTTATCGTATATCTTTAAAAGGAAACGGGTGATGATACCTGCCTTACCGAAAAGCATGATCATCGATAATGAAAGAACAAATGGTGGTGAAACAACGGGAAGCATGGATACGACTCTGAAAAGTCCCTCCATGAATCTTGTACGAAGCTTGACATACACCTCAACATAGGCAAACAAAAGACCTATGAGAGCCGATGCAATACCAACAAGAAAACCTACCTTCAAAGTATTTGTTATAGCACGTCTGAAATTCGGAAGCGCCATAACACGCTTAAATGTATCGAAAGTAAATCCCGTCTCGGAAACAAAACTGTCCACAAGCAAGATTGCGAGCGGATATAAGATGAAAACTGTCAAAAAAACAATCAAAAGCGCAATGGTCGTAACCATAATGGGATCGGCCATCAGCTTCTTCCTGTCAAGGCTGGCACTTTGACTCTTTGCCATTACTAAGTCCTCCTTGTGAAAATAAATACATTGCGGAATAAATATGGGGCGGATCTATACGCAACCCGCCCCACATAACAATCAAGATTATTCAGTCTGGAAACGATCGTCTGCTGCACTTCCGAGTGCGTTCATAACTTCTTCAACGTACTTGGGAGTATTCTCTTTTGCATCCGCAAAGTCATAATCCATAACGTTATCGGGATTAAGTCCGAACTGAGATGCTACTTCCGGCTGCTTAGCATTGTCGAGTACGAGGAACTGGTATGAACCGTTCTCTGCCGCAAGCTCAACACACTCAGGGCTAAGAGCATACTCGATCCAAAGCTTAGCTGCATTGGGGTGCTTAGCTCCCTTAAAGATAGCTGTTGCACCAACCTCGAATGATGTTCCCGATGAAGGAATGATAAGTCCGATGTTGCCGTATCCGTTATCAACGATCTGTGTGATACCATCGTGAAGGAAACCGATACCAACAATACACTCACCTGTTCCGACATTCTTAGAAGGGCCTGAACCTGACTTTGTATAAACCTCGATATTCTTATCAAGATCTACAAGGTACTTGATACCTTCATCATGTCCGTACTTCTGGATCATTGTGTTAACAACAAGCTTAGCGGTTCCGGCTGTGTTGTAGTTTGAAAGCCAGATGAGACCTTTGTACTCGGGATTAAGAAGATCCTTCCAATCCTGAGGCTGGTCAATATTCATACGCTGAAGCTCATCCATGTTAACCATGAATCCAAGGATTCCTTTATAAATACCATACCAATATCCATCGGCATCACGATATGTATTGCTGATAAGATGGCTGGCGTTCTGTGCCTCATATGCTTCGAGAAGGCCCTCGCTTGCAGCTACGTTATAAGGATCGGTTGTACCGCCGAACCAAACGTCACCTGAAGGATTACCGTTCTCTTCTTCTATCTTACTCTGAACCTCGCCGGTTGAAAGTCTCTGGTATGTAACCTTAACTCCGTAGAGTTCCTGGAAGTGCTCACAAGCAGCTGCCAGATACTCTTCTTCACAAGAACCGTAAACGACAAGCTCGCCCTCAGCCTTAGCTGCTTCAATAAGCTCATCTAAGTTCGCTGTATCTCCGGCTTCCTCAGCTTTTGCTTCTTCCTGTGCAGGAGCGTCTGCTTCAGGCTTAGCTTCCTCTGCGGGAGCTGCTTCAGGTGCAGCGGGCGCAGAATTAACACCACATCCAACAACACCGATAGCCATAAGTCCTGCCAATACCATTGCTAATCTCTTTTTCATTATCCTTCTCCTTTCATCAAATAAATATTTGATAATACTATTCTAGGAAAAAGATAAATCTATAAATACCTATATTTCTGTTTAGTTATCCGATTTTCTGAACAAAAAAAAATGAACCTCCTATAATCCAAAGGTTCATTTTTCATGATATCGGTCTATAAATTCCGGCAGAACCGGGGTTTGACTTTAGTTCAAAAACTCCGACGGTGCGACTTCCGTATAGCGCTTAAAAACGGTGCTGAAATGCTTATAATCGGAAAATCCCGTCATATCCGACACTTCATATACTTTATACTTGCCGGTCTCAAGGAGACGTATTGCCTGCTGAACACGGTACTTATTAAGAAAATCAAGATAGCTTGTGCCTGTTGCCTCTTTAAATTTCCTCGATAAATAACTTCCCGACACTCCAAGCTTTTCAGAAAACTGCTCTATGCTTATCTTCTCGGCATAATGCTCCTTGGTTGCCTCAAGAACATATTTGACATAGTCATTGTCTTTATCCTGCTTGATATATACGATATCAATATCTTCAAAGGATCTTTGCTTTTTGGAAAACTCCTTGAACCTGTACTCCTTCTCAAGTTCAGCGATTATCTTCTCAACATCTTTTTTAAGTTCATCCTCCGAGGCAGGCTTCATAAGATATGCGGAAACATCAAGATCTATCGCTGCTTTGGCATATTCAAAATCCGCATAGCTTGTCAGTATAATACTCTTAAAATCTCCGATGCCTCTTTTCTTGGCTTCTCTTATCATCTCTATTCCGTCCATAACGGGCATCATGATATCCGCAAGAACGATGTCGGGCTCAAGCTCTTTTATCTTATCAAGCCCCTCTTTTCCGTTGCAGGCTTCTCCCGCGATGGTGCATCCCATGCCCATCCAGTCCATCGTATATGCAATTCCTTTTCTGATGATATCCTCATCTTCAACGATCAAAACTCTGTACATTGTAAAACACCTCTGTGATCAATCAAATAATCTTCTCCTCGCCTACGCGCTTGGGAACAGTTATCCTTACAAGCGTTCCCTCATTCTTTTTACTTGAAATATCAAGCCCGAAATCACCGTTATACATAAGGCCGATCCTTCGATGAATGTTGTAAATACCGTAGTGGGACGATGTATTGTTTTCTGCCTTAAGATTGTTCCTGATCTCCTCAAGAAGCTCCTCATCAATTCCCGCGCCGTCATCCTCACAGATAAATATCAGCTTCTCCTGCATCTGGTAACCTCTGATACTTACCGTCAATTTCTCTTGTCCGTTAAAACCGTATTTAACGGCGTTCTCCAAAAGAGGCTGTATAAGAAGCTTAGGGATCAGGCAATCCATAATATCATCCTGAACCTCTATCGAATACGCAAAACGCTTATTAAATCTGATCTGCAGGATATTCAGGTAATACTGCAAATGATCAAGGTCCTCTTTTACCGTTACCTCTTCTCTTACTTCCTTGATACTGTAGCGCAAAAGTCCCGATAACGACACTATCATCTTATCTGCCGCGGCCGCATCGATCCTTGCCATAAACCTTATATTATCAAGCGTATTAAAAATAAAGTGCGGATTAAACTGGCTCTCAAGCTGCTTAACCTGCGAAAAGGCAACGTTCTCCGCAAGCTCTTTATTCCTTCCTATCTGCTCCTTAAGTCCTTCCAGCATCTCGTTAAAGTCATCACCGATTGTCTGAAATTCCTTGCTGCTGTGAATATCAAGATTGACATCCAGCTTACCTTTTTGGACCTCTTCAAAAGCATCTTCGATTTTTTTGATATCTTTCGTGTATCTTACAGAGCTTATGGCCGTACTCTTTACAGTGATAAGCGCGATTGCAAGGAAGATCACCGTAATAATGGCAATTATCGCCCATATCAAATGTACGCTTCTGTTGACATCATTTACGGTATAGACTATAAGTCCCTTTTTAAGCTCAGTTCTGTACGAATAATAGAGATTGCCGTCAAGCTTAACAAAGCCGACTTCGGAGCTTATCGTATTGTCTATCTGTCCAAACTCATCCTGAAGTCCTCTGGTATTTGCCGTATATACCCATCCGTGCTTGTCTGTGATGATCACGTATCTGTTCTGATTACTTATAACGGATGACATTACTTCTTTCGGAATAATGTACACAACCGCAGCCTGCAATCTGCCGCCTTCATATATACCTTTTGAAACGCAGAGATTACCGCTGTACAAAGTAACCTTAGTCTGTCCTTTATATGTAGTTATCACATTCCAGATTCCCCAGTTCGAATACTCGGACTGCGTCAGAAATGACGGTACATGATCCTTACTTGAAAAAAGAGCTTCCATAGAAGGCGACATAATAAGTAGATTTCCGATGTCACCATACTCTGATGTACACTCGTACAATATTCTGAAAACATCGTTTCCCGATACATCATAGTCTTCTTTTTTGATCTCGGAAGCGACCTTATCAACCATGCTGCAATACACATCAAGCTTACCCGCTATCTCTTCGCTTGCCGCCTTGTTTTCCTGTTCATTTGATGATGCCATAAAGGTAAGCCAGGAAAAGACAAACAGTATCAGCGCAGCCATAACGATCGCAGCGACGGGAACGATAGAAAATCTTATGAAGGTTCTTCTTATATTTTCCTGAAAGGAGCGCACTTCTTTAGCCATTGCCGTCCTCCTTCCGGATCCTGTTAAATTCTTCTATCCACGTATCTTTACATTCAATAACTTTATTTCTGTCTACGGGAAGATTGTTTATCTTATACCTCGGAACAACAAGGATCGATGATTCAACATCTCTTCTCACAGACCTTCTTCCGAGGTCGCTTGCCATATATTGCTGCGCATCCTTGGATGTCATAAAGTCCGCAAACTTTTTGGAATTTTCAAGTCTTTTGGAATTCTTGGAAATATAGATTCCATCGGGAGTCATTACCACTCCCTCATTCATATAAACAATACTTACATGCTTATCGCTTTTAAGCATGGTAACGGCAGCCTCTTCAAAGGTAAGGCCCACCGCATACTTACCGTTGGCAACACCCTGATATACGACAGAAGAACTCTCAAGAAGATTACCGTCAAGCTGAGCAATAAAGCTTTTCACATAATCCCATCCGTTTTCAGGCTCTCCGTCACCCATCGCATAGAGCATATTTACAAGGTGCTCAAAAGAAGACGACGATCTTCCGGGATCTGCAAACGCTATTTTCCCTTTAAGCGCCGGATTCAAAAGATCCTTATATCCCAATATACTGATATCGCCTATAAGATCGGTGTTGACCATAAGAACACTCGGCACATCGGAAAAGCATGTTACCGTGCCTGCCTCATTGGTAAACGCATACATAAAGTCTTTTTTGTTGGGAGTTTCATAAGAATAGAAATTATCTAAGTAAGGGCCGACCGAAAGAAGAGATCCGCCCCACATAATATCAACATTTTCATCATTTACTATGCTGTCTATCGCTGCAGACGTTCCCATACTTTTAAGATCCACGGAAATGTCAGTCTCGTTTTCAAATTCCTGGATAAGAGGAATCATAAACTCTATGGGATGCGGCGAAACGACAACAAGCTTATCGCCCTCCACAACCTCATAGCTTCTTCCTCTCCAATCAATATATATGACAAGCGCAGCGATCAAAATAACAACTAAAGCTGCAATACCCCACTTTTTCATACACTAAGTTCCTTACCCCAAAGCTGATCATTCTTTTTTAAGCAGCTCGACAAATTGCTCCTTGGAAAGCGGAACAGACAGATAACTGCCAAAAATATAATCAGCATAAATATCCTCTATCATATCATAGTATTCCAAAGATTCTACTCCCGTAATAAGAACCTTTTTTCCGAGCTCTTTTATCATCTGTGCTTTCTTTCCGAGAGTGATGCGGCCTTGCGACATTCCCATCTTTTCAATAAAAGATTTCATGTTAAGGATAACTCCGTCGAATCCCGGAATGTTATCATCCTTGTCATCGAGATAGCTTATCCTGTAGTCTCCGAGGAATACTCGAATATCACTCTTTTTAAGCTCTTTTTGGGCATAAAGAGCCTTCTCTGCATAGGCATCGACAATATTCTGACTTATGTCGACAGCTACACCCGTAACATCGATATTGTACTTCGTAACAAGCCTTGTAATTGCGTTAGTCATATCTTCATTGAGGACTTTCTGTGAGAGCGCATGAATAAGCATTAGGTCAAAAGAGCCCGATACAGCCTCTTCAAACTCGCCGTCAAGGAAATCAAAGATGTCCTCGATCATCATCTTTTGCATGACTTCTTCAAGATTATATTTCTCCGCAACACTTATAAGCTCTTCAAAAGAAACTTCGCCTATATCGGTATCCTCAAGAGCGATCAGCGCTTCCGCTCCCTTAAGCTTTCTGCCCTCCTTGGAAAAAATGGGTTTGTATTTTACCTTAAAGTGTCTGGTGTTGATGCCTCTTACGATTGCTTTTTCAATATCAATCCTTCTCTGAACTTCATCAAGATCATGCCACATGTAGACGTTTCCGTAGTCATTGTCACTGATGGAAGATTCTCCAAGAAGCAAGATGTCCTCTGTGCTCTTAAACATATCCGGTGAGCTTACGCAAAGGATAACGGGATTCACATATATCTCCTGTTTCTTTACCTTAAAGCTCTTATCGAACCTTGTCTTTATATCAAATATCAGCTTCTTGACTTCCTTTTCATGCTCCTTGGGACAGATGATGTAGAAACAGGAAATCTCATCGGTATAAACATCGAATTTATCGGCGGCAACAAACAGATACTTGGCAATCTCATGCTTAACAAGCTCAAAGCAGTCGTATCCTACGATAGTCTGATAGAGCTCAACATTTTCGATTCTAATGCAGATAACATGGAATTCTTTTTTTAATAAGATATTCTTATCAAGGTCGGTCATAAGTGCATTCCTGTTATAAAGACCCGTGATGGAATCCGCCCTGTCATCGTCTTTTTCCAGAATGATCATTATTCCCATCAGTCCCACTGCTTCACACAAAAGCTCGCAGTTAAATGCAGGGAACAGCATCTGAACAACGATTCCCACAATGGCGAGTGCAAGGAAATAGACAAGTGCTATCTTTTTAAGTTTATCTATATTGGTCCAATACATCACAAGCGTAACGATACACAAAATAAAATAGAGCGCACTGATCACGTATGCTATATAAACAGCTATTCCTCTGTGAAAAATAAGATCGGAATTTGCATAAAAGGTAAGCTTTGTAAACGGATTGGAAAATACAAGAAGCTCAAGGATAACCACAGGTATGCCGATTATCGAAAAAAGCTTTCCGGTAAACAAATGATGAATGCCGCAAACTCTTATAATGTAACAGTAAAAGATCGGCATCATAAGAAAATGCGTTGAATAATAAATATATTTGGGAAAATAGCACAGAGTTATCCTGAGAAAATACGGCGCGGAAGAAATGTAAGAAATAGTTGATACTATTCCCGTTATCGAATCCAAAAATACTATAAAAAGAAGCACAATAAGAAGACGGTTCCTAGCATTCTTTTTCTTTCTGATAACAACCATGCATAAAATACTTGTTAAACTGACTGCCAGAGAAGCTATTACAAAATTAAGGCTTCCCGGTAAATTTCCCTCAAGCATATTTTTTCCCTTTTTATTCTAAGAAAAAGATCTATAGCTCATCATAAAAGATCGGGCCGTCTTTTTCGACGTTTTTACCGCTTCCGTGTACCTTAAAGAGCTTATCGATATCGCCTATTCCGTCCTCGGTTCCGGCCTGAACGACTTTCGCATTAAGCGTAGCTATCCTGCCTCTGTAGGTCCAAAACTCTTTAAATCTTCCATATATTTCTTCGGCAGTTTTCTTGGCTCTTTTTTCCGAAATCTCAGGACAGACCACAAAGAAACTGTTCACGCCGACTCTGTATACATCATACTTTTCACTCAAGGATTTAAGGAACTTAACGACCTCTGTAAGTATCTTTTCATAATCCGTGTAAGTAAGCAGTCTTCGCAGTATTTCCTCATTGAGTATGTCTATGAATATAACATCGAAAGGTCTCTTATATTTGAAATAGATCATCATATCATTTATAAGAGCATTCCTGTTATATGCTTTGGTCGTATAATCCCTTCTGTCATCATCGTTTTCAAGGACGACCATCATTCCCATTGCACCTATTGCCTCACACAACAACTCGCAGCTTATATTGGGAAAGACCATCTGTATAAGGGTTCCGATAAGAACAAGGATGTAAAAAAAGATTACCGCGATCTGCTCCAGTCTCTTTAACAGATCCCAATATAAGTAGATAAATACGGCAGACAATATGAAATACAGACCACCTATGATGTAAACAACATAGACGCCCCATTCTCTTGAATATACTAGATTGTCGTCGATGGTATAGATAAGATGGAACCATGGATTGGAAAGAATCATGAATTCCGAAATCAAAAAAGGCAAGTGGACGGCGACCACTCTCCAGCCTCTTATCTTGTGCTCCACACCGCATTTGAGCATGGTGTATCTTGCGATGATCGGAGCGATGGCAAAGTGGCTTGAGAAGTAGAGCATCTCGTTTAGATTGCGAAGAAAAAGCGCGGTCTCGTGTGCCATATCGTAACCGCGTATAATTTCGCCATAGATAGCGGAAAAAGCATCTATGGCGAGAATAATAATAAGCGAATTAAATAATCTGTTTCTGAATTTGAGCCTGCTGGGAATTATCAGCTTGTAAATGATGCAAGTAACACTGACAATAAGTGCCGACAGGTTGTAAGCAATTACACCGAATGTCTGATCACTAAACATAACGCTACCCCACGTCGCGTTTCCTTCGTCATACGGGAATAAGATCCCTGTACCATCTCAGTGCCGAAAGATATGCTTCATAAACTTTTTTCATATCCATGTTTCCAAGAACCATAAGTCTTGAAACTTCTGTCCAATCCGCATCCTCATATTTCTTGATAAATTCAAGAACGGGTGCAAACTCTCCCTTTCCCTCAAGAAGAGCACTTCTGACGTTCTTGGATACAACTACCATATCAAGCGCTTCCTCCATGGTCTTCTCAAGCATGATATCAAGTGCTGAGAAAAGTCCCATAAGGAACAGCTCCGGAGCCTGCATTGCCATCTCAAATACTTCCGCGAGATTCTCCGCAAATTTGGCTCTTATCATTACAAGCCTTGTGATCTCAGAAGGCTTGTCCGAACACAATTCTTTCGTAACTGCCGTGTTGATCCACCTTTTAAGTTCTTTCTGACCGAGCATCGCAGCCGCGTGTCTTATCGATGTGATCTCGGAATTAAGAGCCATTCTGTTTACTATCTCAAGAAGCGAGATAACAAGCGCCGGGTCTTTTCCGATAACATCAGCCGCATCGGTAAGATCATAGTCCGGTGCATTTACAACGTTAAGAAGCTCTATATAGTTGACCTTCAAAGGATTGACCTGCTTCTCCGAATGCGTGATCGGCATTCTGAAAAAACTTCCTTCATAAAGGTCGTATCCGCCGTCCTTCGTGAGCATCTCATAATCTTCCTGAGAATCCACATTGACAGCGCATAGTTTAATATTGGGATATACATTACTGAAATAGATCTTAGCTTTGGATATATCGATCTTGGCGTGATTAAGGAAAATATAGTCACACAGATTCAAGATCTGTTTGTAGGGCTCAAAGCAAGATATCGGAAGCTTCCTTATCGCAAGCTTGTAACCTTGTTGCTTAAGCTCTTTTACTCTCTTGATAAAATTCTCTTCTGGTAAAATGGAGTTGTCCATCAAAAGGACAACCTTATTTGCGGGAACCGTACACTGAAGTGAAATCTCTGCAAATAACGAAAACTGATTTATCGGAACAAATACTTCTTTTCCGCCTGAAAGAGTGCCTACGCCCATACTGCTTACTACTTCAAGCTCATGAACCGTACCGGCACCGTCAAATCTCGCTCCACCCTCCATTTCGGGGTTTAAAAAGTGGTTTTCCTTTCGAGCAAAAACAGAATAAGCACATACTGACATTTTCTCGTCAAACAAAGGAATCAACGTTGCAAGCATTAATTTCTCCTTTCTCGTTTACACAAGATAAATTACCACTCATTAATATTTTAACCCATTATTGCGATTTAACCAAGATTTTTTATATTATTTCGTTATTTTTCGTACGTGGTTCTATCAATTATAAACTTAGGTCTGCCCTTTACTTCCTCGTATATCTTGGAAATATAAAAGCCTATGATGCCCAGTCCGAGCATGATAGCAGAACTTGTCAGACACTGAAGTATGATAACTGTCGTAAATCCTTCCTTGGCGGTTCCCATAAAGTACCTGACCAAAGCCTCTATTATTGAATAAAGTCCAAGTCCGAATACAAGAACACCAAGTAATGTCACGATCTGAAGCGGAGCTGATGTAAATGAAGAGATATTGGTCACGGCATATTTAATAAGAGCTCTGGTGCTCCACTTGGAAGTGCCGGCTTCCCTCTCTCTTACATCGTATTCAACTTCTGTGGATTTAAAACCGATCCAGGAAGAAAGAGCTCTAAAGAACGCATTCTTCTCATTCATATTAAGAAGGACATTGACTGCCTTTCTGTCGAGGAGCTTGAAATCTGAAGCTCTGGACATGTCAAAGCCCACAGCATCGGTCATGATATTGTAAAAGCTCTTGGCTGCAAATCTGTGCAATCCGCTCTCTTTACCTCTGCTGGCCTTAACGCCTTCCACTATCTCATAGCCCTGTTCCCAGAGTCTGTACATCTCGACGATCTTTTCCGGCGGATGCTGAAGATCGCAATCTATAACAACCGCGCAGTCGCCTTTTGATTCATACAGACCCGCAAAGATAGCGGATTCTTTTCCGAAATTTCTGGAAAAGCATACACCCTTGACGAGAGGATTCTTCCTAGCTTCATCTTCTATAACAGTCCAGGTATTGTCCTTGGAACCGTCGTTTATAAAAAGAAGCTCGTGTTCTATTCCGGCTTCTTTCAATATCTTGTCTATTGTCTGTGAGGTCTTTGGGATCATTTCCTCTTCATTGTATGCGGGTATAACTACAGAAAGCACTGCAGAGTCCTCCATTCATAAGAATTGTATCTGTGGCTCATTATACCATAAATAAGCATCAAAAAGACAAGAAATGATACAAAATATTCAGTGCCGGTGCTGGTTTGAATACTTTTATTGTGATAAAATTTTATATATATAATTGAATATATCTAAATAAATTTTTCTTTTGCGAAAGGAATCAAATAATATGAATGCTGAACAATATCGTAGAGCAAACAAATGCAGCTTTATTGTATGTATGATAGTTCTGGCTTGCGGACTGTTTCTTACCGTCTTTTCTTTTGCACATAACGGACCGAGTATCGGGCGTATCGCTATCATACTTTCAACAGTCGTTTCCGCCGTTATGATCATCGTAGGAAATTACAAATTCAGCACTGTAAAAGCAGGTTCCATCCTTATCATGGGCGGTGCAACACTATTTTATCTGGTATTTCTTATCGCGGAAGACAACATAATAAACTTCGCGTTCGGACTTCCGATACTTATCTGCAGCATCATCTATCTTAACGTAAGACTGTGCAGAATCGGAATATCCGCAATCTGCTTTTCTTACGTCGTTCTGGTCATAAAGACATTTATTTCAACGGGCGGACTTGATGTTAATCTACTTCCCGTGTTCATCACCCTGGCTCTTGCTTTTGTGGCAAGCCTTTCGGTTGTAGGCCTTCTCACTAGCTTTAACAGAGAAAACAATCTCGTCATCAGCTCCAACGCAGAAAAGACACTCGCAACGGGTAACAGCATGGCAGAGATTGCCAACAGCATAACGGATCTGTTCAATTCTTCACAGGAAGATCTTATGAGCCTTCAAGACATTATAGAAACACAGCACTCAGGTATGACGGATATCGCTACCAGCATGGAGAGCACCGCCCAGTCTATTACAAAGCAGGCTGAAAAGGTTCAGCAGATTCAGGAGCAGACGGATTCTACCGAGAAGCACAGAATTGAAATGAGTGCCGCTTCCGACAGCACGCAGAATGCTATCACGGAAGGTGTTCGTGTCATTGAAGATCTTAAGGTTAAATCAGAGGATGTATCAAAAGCCAGCAGGATAACCGTTGATGCTACTCAGGCCGTTATGAACAAAGTTGAAGCGGTTCAGAACATTGTCGGTTCCATCATGTCTATTTCAACGCAGACCAATCTGCTTGCTCTTAATGCAAGTATAGAGGCTGCAAGAGCCGGAGAAGCCGGAAAAGGCTTTGCCGTTGTTGCCAACAACGTTCGTGAACTCGCTGCCGAGACCAATACTGCATCAACAGAGATAACAAGCATCATTGCGGAGCTCAATGAAGAAGTACATAAAGCTATTTCCAGCATAGACGAAACCGTAAATACAGTCAGCGAGCAGAACGAAATGATCGAATCTGTCGGAGAAAGCTTCAACAGCATCAATGAAAACGTAACCGAGATGCTCTCACGCTTTGCCGAGATTGCTGAAGGCATGAAAGCTATCGCAGCGTCAACGACCGAGATCAACGACAGCATATCCAATCTCTCCGCAACAAGTGAAGAAGTCGCTTCTCTTTCCAATGAAGGCGCTCAGGCTTCCGAGCAGGCGGTTGAGAAATTCGAAGCATTTAAGATGATACTTCTCAATATCTTCCAGGAAGCAAATAAGCTAAGAGATATGCAGACAAACTGATATCAAGAAGCATAATAATATGTGGCATTGGGACCGGATCTCAATGCCACTTTTTTATACAAAATAATAATCGTAATTCCGTTTATAAAATTTTCATAATTATTGACACAAAAAGGTTAACTTTTTAATTAAAAATACGATATAATTATAAATAACAGATAAATACGGTCATGTAATTATCTGACTATTTACGGAAGGAGGAAATACGTGTATGACAGCTACATACGACATCAGAACAGAAGTAATGGACTGCATCCGAAAGGATTTCGATAATGAATATTATCCCGATCCCGAGAAAGTAGCTCGAGTTACCGGTTTACCATTGGGAATTGTTTTTGATATGCTCATTGAGCTCAAACACCAGGGTCAACTTGGAAAACATTGATCATTTATAATAAATGAATGGAGAATACAATGGAAGATCTGGTAAATTAAAGGTCCTATGCCGTCGTGAGCATAGGACCTCTTTTTTTGTCTATTATGAGCTTTTTACAACATCTCCACAGATTCATGTGAAAAGTCTGCTTTTCCGTCTTCATAGAGTTTTTTTACAAATTCTATTGCCCTTCTTCCCGATTCTTCGATCGGAACATTAACGCTGTAGATATACTCAATCCTGTCTCCGCTTGTAAGCACAAAATTAACCTGTGTTCCGCTGATCGTACCGTCGCCCAGATCCATGGGTTTGACTTCCACCGAACTTACTTCTTTGACTACTCCTTCTCCAAAAAGTACTCTCATAGCGTTACCCTCCTTACAATTCGTGGTATCACTATTCTATCATTAAATAAATGTAATTGCGATATTCTTTGGACTTTTTGCTTATATATGCTATACTAATTTCTGTGTTAATTAATCCGTAATAATAGTTATAGTAGATATAGGAGACTTCCGTTCATGAATATATGTAAAAAAATAGGCTCTTTAGCCATCGTATTAACTCTCAGTACAACTGCGCTCTTAGGCTGCGCATCACAGGAAAGGACGGCTGCCAAGGAGACAGTAACCGCATTCCTTGATATTGTAAAGAGCGGTACCAATGATAATATCGAACAGTACGCCACCAAGGAAGTTACAAGCGGCGAGTTCGTAAAGACTTTCGATTCTGAATATCTGATCGAACAGTTCAAGCAGGGGCTCGAGACGGAGGAACTTGATTCCGAGACTTCTACCCTTCTTAATGAGCTATATTCCAAGATTTCCGGAATGGTCACCGGCTATGAAATTACCAAAGTAAGTATAGATAAGAAAAATACCGCTAATGCGATAGTTAAGATAAATACCGAGTTTCCGGTAAATATCTTCGGAAGCGACGAGACAACCGCCAAGATCAAGGAAGCTGCTGAGAAATATCACGCAGAGCACGATGAGGAAATCTCCAAAATGTACGAAGACCTTGGTAAAGAAGAAGCCGAAGCACAGTTATATCAAAAGAGAATTCAGATTGTAGTTGATACATATAACAAGATAATCTCGGAAGCTAAGCCTGAGACATATGCAATTGTTCTTTCTCTTGAGAAGAATACAGAAACCGATTCCTGGAATGTAACCAGTGTTTCGTCTTTTGACAGTTCGGTAAACGGTAAGACGGAAGCTGCAACGGAAACCGCACCGGCAGGCGACAATTCATCCGAAGAAGCCGGTTCCGCCGAGGAAGCAAGTTCCGCTGCTCCCGATGAAGCCGAAACAGAATCAAGTGATAACTAAAAAATATTGAAACGGTCGCGACTATGACAATATAGCCGCGACCGCTTTTTTAATTTACTATGTTTCTTGATTCTCCGTTCATAAACGCAAGAACATTCTTTTTTACTTCCGATAGACATCTCTTTCTCGCTTCTGTGCTGCCCCATGCCATATGAGGTGTCACAAAGAGCTTCCCACTGTCCTTAATATCAAGAAGGGGCGAATTCTTTGCCATAGGTTCAGGATTAAGCACATCAAGACCTGCAGCCTTAATCTTACCCTCTATAAGAGCATCGGCGAGATCTTTTTCGTTTACGACCGCGCCTCTGGCAACGTTTATAAGTATCGCTGTTTCCTTCATTTTTTCAAACGCATCTTTATTAAACAGCTCTCTGGTCCTCTCTGTAAGAGGACAATGAATCGAGATCACATCGCATCTCTTTAAAAGCTCGTCAAACTCAACTCTCTCATACTCGGTACAAGTGCTGTTTCCCGAAGCCGAGTAAAAGATAACATTGGCGCCGAAAGCCGTAGCGATCTGAGCTACCTTTCTTCCGATATTACCCATTCCCACGATTCCGTATGTCTTTCCGTCAAGCTCTTCAAACGGAATATCCAGGCAACAAAAATGAGGCTGATTGGCATATCCTCCGCTCTTTACAAATTCATCATAGTGGCGGCTATTCTCCATAAGATAAAAAAGAAGTGCAAATGTATGCTGCGCTACCGATGCCGTTGAATAATTAACTACATTGGCAACCTTTACTCCATGTCTGTTGCACGCCTCAATATTGGCATTGTCAAAGCCCGTCGCAAACTCGCATATAAGCTTTAAATTGGGAGCAGCATCCAGGATCACATCGGATATCGCACTCTTATTTATCATAAGTACTTCCGCATCCTTAAGCCTTTCCGCCGCGTTATCACCGGTTATCTTATCGGGATAATATGTCACCTCTCCAAGATCGTCATATAGGCTGTAATCCATGTCTGAGCCTACGCTGTCAATATCTGCTACTACTACTTTCATAATAATTCTCCGTTTTCATAAAATAAAAGAGCCGCCCGGACTCTTTCAAAAATATCGCCTGAAAGACATTCTATCACATCTCTCAGGCGATGACTTATTATTTTTTGATCTATCTCTGACGAACAGCCTTCATCTGTTTCTTATTCTCATACATTTCACGGTCTGCTCTCTTAAGCACGGAGTATGCCGTCTCATCGATATTATCATCATAAATAGCAACACCGATCGCAGCGGAGATTCTCTCCCAAGGTTGAAGTTCCTTGTCGTTTTGAAGCTCTTCCATTCTGGATTTCATCTTGGCTATAAGCATATCTCGGTGCTCAAAATCTCTGTTCTCAAGAAGAACAACGAACTCATCTCCGCCGATACGGAAAACGGGTGAATGTTCGAATGTATCGCAGATAAGCTTACACATATTCTTGATATAAAGATCTCCGCACTCATGTCCGAATGTATCGTTGATTCGCTTTAAGTAATTGATATCAACCATGATCATTCCGAACTTGGCTGTCTGAGTAATAATATCGGAATTAAGTCGTACCTCGGTCTTGTCATAAGCAGCCTTATTCTTAACTCCCGTAAGGGCATCTCGGAGCGCAAAGTCATTAACCTTGGTCATCTCGAGTGCCATATTGTCAATCTTATTTGCCGAAACAATGATCTCTTCAACATAGTTCTGCATATCTTTTGACATGCTGACTATCGTATCGGACAAGGACTCAAGCTCGTCACCCGTGTGAATTCCGGGATCTTCAAGCACAAGCATTGAAGGATCCTTTTGTAAATGGCTTCTCTTTGCAAAATCGGAAGCACTCTTCTCGATTTTCTGAAGAGGATCGATAACTCTTCTCTGCAGCCAGAATACCATGATAGCCGCAAATATTATAGCAAGTATGAGGGCGAAAAGAGCTATGACCATGACATACTCTTTTAATGCCTGATCAACTTCGGCAAGGCTGACACCGGTTGTAAGCATAGCTACAGCGGATCCGTCAGACTTCCTTATGACAGCCTCGGCGCCATATTCGTTTCCGAAATCACTCGTCTCGACCTTATACACAGGCTCAAAAAGCGTGTCCATTTTTTTATAAAGATCTTCACGGATCTCAGGAGAGAAAAACTGTCCTATCATGTCGCCGAGATACGGTATCGGAATACCCTCTTTTAATCCTTCACCTCTTTTTTCCTCTTCCGAAAGCGCGGAGACAACCTGCATTACTTCATATTCTCCGTCAAGCATAACAGGTTTGGTTATAACAATATAATCAAGTCTGTCCCACTTTCGCTCCTGCTCAAGGAAAGTGACCATCTCTTCAAACACTTCGGATTTCTGTCCGGCCTTGATACATTTATCAAGATCCTCCGCATCGATCCTATCGAGCGTAATATTGACAACATCCTCAAGTCTCTTGGTATACATGTCCATCATGCTGGTCCTGAAAATATAGAAGCTGACAACACTCAGCACCAGACACAGGAACACAATGATCAACATGCATACCAGAATAATGTGGAACTTAAGCGAATTCTCATAATTTTTCTTCATCATTTTACCCTCATAAAATATGCTGAATAAAAACTACAATAGCCCTATGTAAATGAATTACTCTACAGAATTGATAAGTCCGAATATTTCTTCTTTTATCTGCTTATTGGTCAAAAGAGCATTCTCTCTTGAGTTTCTGTTTGAATAGAAATAAAACTTGATCTTAGGCTCTGTTCCGCTTGGTCTTATCGCAAACCACGAACCGTTATCAAGGAAGATTCTGATAGCGTTCTGAGGTGGTATATCCTCATAGCCATTAATATAATCAATTACCTTCTCAGTCTTTGCCCCCGCAACCTCTGAAGGTATATTCTCTCTAAACCACTTCATCATACGCTGTATTCTCTGAGCTCCCGGAATACCCTCAAGTACGATATTGGGTTCATCCTCTGCAAAGAAGCCGTACTTTGCATAAATCTCCTGAAGAACGTCCCAAAGAGTCTTTCCCTGCTTTCTGTAATATGCAGCCGCTTCCGCAACAAGCATACCCGCAGAAATTCCGTCCTTATCACGGATATCCTCGCATACAGCATATCCTACAGACTCCTCATATCCAAAGAGATATGTGTAGCCGTTTTCATGAAGATAAGGTATCTTACCGCAGATATTCTTAAAGCCCGTAAGCGTCTCGAACATCTCAACGCCGTACGCACTTGCCATTATAGTTGAAAGAGTCGATGTAACGATCGACTTTACCATTGCTCCCTTTTCGGGTAATGTTCCGGCGGACTTGTGTCCCTCAAGAACATAATTTACAAGAAGATATCCCGTCTGATTGCCGTTAAGAGGAATATAGTTGCCGTTGTCATCACGTATCTCAATAGCAAATCTGTCCGCATCGGGATCTGTCGCCATAAGAAGCTCAGCTCCAAACTCTCTTCCGTACTGCTCGCTTAATTTAAATGCCTTGGGATCTTCGGGATTGGGATATCCGACCGTTGTAAAATCGGGATCGGGATTTTCCTGCTCGGGAACGATCTTCCAGTTTGTAAATCCTCTGTCAGTAAGCATCTGTCTGAAAGGAATGGAACCGCAGCCGTTTAGAGGCGTATAAACAAGAGGAATACTAAGGTCGAGCTCATCGCCCTCGTGAATAGCCATTCCCTCAATCTTATCAAGATACTCTCTGTCATAATCTGCGGAAAGAACCGTGATCATGCCAGACTTCACACCCTCATCAAAATCAGATGTCTTGATTCCCGTCCAGATATCAACTTTATTGATCTCTTCCGTCATTCCGTCAGCAACATCGGATGAAACCTGACATCCGTCGTCCCAATATGCCTTATAGCCGTTATATTCCTTGGGATTGTGAGAAGCTGTGATATTGATTCCCGACGTTGTTCCGAGCCTTCTTATCATGAAAGCAAGCTCAGGTGTCGGGCGAAGATCCGGGAATGTATATACCTTAATACCGTTTGCCGCGAAGATACCTGCCGCGAACATAGAAAATTCTTTTGAAAAATGTCTGGGATCGTGCGCTATCACGATACCCTTGTCCATTGCTTCCTTGCCCTTTGATACAATGTATGCGGCAACACCCTGAGAAGCCTTGCCGACTGTAAGGAAATTCATTCTGTTGGTACCTGCGCCCACTTTCCCTCTAAGTCCCGCAGTACCAAACGACAGATCCTGATAGAATCTGTCCTCGATCTCCTTGTCATCTCCCTTGATTCCAAGGAGCTCTGCCTTTAACGGATCGTCGTCCTTAAGATTTGTAAGCCATTCATTATATCTCGTAATATAATCCATAGATTAACCTCCGCATATATCAATATTTTATCATTTTTTAGTTAATAAATCATCTTTTTCCAAACTGCCAAAAAACCACTGCACTGCAGGCCGCTACATTCAGCGAGTCAACATTGTGACTCATAGGTATCTTTACGCAGTAATCGCTATCCCGTATAGTTTCCGGTAAGAGACCATAACCCTCAGAACCTAGGAGAATTGCAAGCTTATCTTCGTTGTACAGCTCTTCGTCGCCAAGATCTGTTGTATCATCCCTGAGCGCCAACGCCACTGTTTTAAAGCCATAATTTTTCAGATCACTGACAGGCTTATCCTTGGGAATATAGGTCCAGGGAATGCCGAATATCGTTCCCATTGCCACTCTCGCAGCTCTTCTGTACAATGGATCGGCGCAGCCCGATGTAAAAAGGATCGCATCCATGTTAAGAGCCGCAGCGTTTCTTACTATCGCCCCGACATTGGTGGGATTGGTCACATTTTCAAGAACTGCTATCCTCTTCGCATTCTTGCATATCTCCTCCACGGACGGAAGCTCCCTTCTTTTCATCGCACACAAAAGACCTCTTGTAAGATGAAAGCCCGTGATGGATTCCAGAATTTCCTCACCCGCAACGTACACCGGAATATCTGTATCTTTAAATCTTTCCTCATTCTCACATCGAGAAAGAACCTCTCGTGCCTCTTTATCAAGCTCCGTATCTAAGACAAGAATGGATGCAGGTTCATACCCCGCATCCATTGCTCTTTCTATAACCTTGGCAGTCTCTGCGATAAACAGTCCAAGCTTTGGCTCATAGATACGACTCAGCCGGTTCTCGGAAAGTTCATGATATATCTTTAATTCGTCACTATTAAGATCACTTACGTTTATCAGTCTATATCCCATTCTCCAAACCTAACGGCACCGGGATTATCATTATGCTCTCCCAGCATCTTCTCCATCCATATCATGTCATACCATTTGCCGAATTTGTAACCGCTGTCATGAAAAATGCCGACTATCCTGTAGCCCATCTTCTCATGAAATCTACAGCTGTCATTGGTAAGATTGTCATCTGTTCTGTCGCCGTCAAGATAAGCAATGCAGGCATTTACATTAAGAATGCCCATATCCTTTAATGACTTTTCAAGGACATCGTACAGCTTTCTTCCAACGCCGCCTCTTTTACAATCTTCTCTGACATATACGGTCGTTTCAACGGACCAATCATACGCCTTTCTTCCCTTAAAAGTAGTCGCATATGCGTATCCTACGATCTCTCCGTCTATGACAGCCTTGATGTAGGGAAACTTTGACGAAATATCTCTTATTCGTCCTCTAAATTCCTCAAGTGAAGGAATTTCGTATTCAAAAGAGATCGCGGTTTTCTCCACATAAGGAGCATAAATTGACAAAAGCTGCGACACGTCTTCTTCCGAAACTTTCTCTATAGTCATTTCTTTTACCAATCCCTATTTTATTTAAAAACCTTTCTGCTCATTTCATCAGAAAGCTCAGCTATTGTTCCATCCTTAAAGGGGCTCTTTAAGCCTACGGCAGCAAGCTCATTCTCATAGAAGTCCTTGGCGGATAACTTACAAAGCTCAAGATAATGCTCCCAAGCCTCCTTGAAATCCTTATCCATCCAAACTTTAAACTGCATAGCGACAACGCTCGCAAGAACATAATCAATGTAATAAAAAGGATTCCAGAAAATATGTCCCTGTCTCTGCCAATAACCACCTCCGTCAAAGAACGGATCACCATCGAAATCAAGCCAAGGTCTGTAGGTCTTTTCCAACTCTTTCCATGCGTTCTTTCTATCAAGAGGCGTCATATCCGGATTGTCGTAAACGATATGCTGGAATTCATCAACCATACATCCGTACGGAATAAATGTGATGGCATCAGCCATATGCATCTTGCGATAATCACCCGCTCTTTCTCCAAAGAACTTATCCATCCAGCCGTAAGTAAAGTACTCCATGGACATAGAGTGGATCTCAGCAGTCTCCATGGTAATATCGTTTTTCTCAAGAATTTCTTCATCTCTCGTGATATAACCTTGGAAAGCGTGTCCGCATTCATGTGTGATAACATCAACATCGCCGCTTGTTCCGTTAAAATTAGCGAAAATAATAGGAGCCTTGTACTTTGGAATAAACTCCATATATCCGCCCTGCTTCTTGGTCTTTCTTCCGAGTACATCAAATAGTTCGCTCTTCATCATAAAATCAAAAAACTCTTTGGTCTCGGGTGAAAGCTCAGAATACATCTCCTGTCCGGACTTAAGTATCTCTTCGGGAGTTCCGATCGGTGCGGGATTTCCGTTTTTAAAATACATATCGTCATCGTAGTATTTAAGCTCATCTACGCCGATCAGCTTTCTTCTTTCTTCCTGCATACCTGTAACAAAAGGAACAAAAGACTCTTTGACCTGCTTTCTGAAATTCTCAACCTCGGCTCTTCTGTATGAATTTCTGTTCATACGATTGTAGCCAAGCTCAACATAAGAATCATAGCCAAGTTCTTTAGCCTGCTCTGTTCTATTTTTTACAAGCTTATCGAATATATCATCGATCTCATCCGTAACCGATAAAAAGAAGTCGGAAAGAGCCTTCCACGCTCTCTTTCTAACGTCTCTGTCATTGTCGGTCATCTTCTTATAAAGAAGGGAAATATTGTAGATCTCACCGTCAAAAGGAATCTTGGCGGATGCGATTATCTTATCATACTTGGCGATAAGTGCGTTTTCCTCCTGCATAAGGGGAAGTATCTTATCGTTTATGGACTTGTTGGCAAGCTCCATATTCTTAAATGCAACCTTACTTATCTTTTCTTCAAGATAAGCTCTGTATGGTGACTCATATACCACCTTGAGGTAATCATTTTGAAGCTGTGCAACAATAGGGGAAATCTCATCAATGTACTCTTTTTCTTCTTCGTAGTACTTATCTGTGGTATCGATATCATAACGGAATCTACCGATAACGAAATTGGACCAGATCTCTCCTCTCATCTTATAGTACTTCATGTGGAGGTCAAACTGCTCCTCGCCGCTCTTGGCGTTCTTGCTGTCTCGGATAAGCTCTTCAAAGAAAGCTTTTACCTTATCCATATCAAGACGCTCATAAGGAAACTCTGAAAATTTCATAATAATTAAATCCTACTTTCATTTCTTTCGTTCCATTATAACACAAAAAAAGAGGAGCGCCTGCGTTAACAGGCGCTCCCATATTGTAACCATATACCCCTATAAGATTAACCTTTTTCTCTAAAAAATCAGTTCTTTGCGAAAAGCTTACCGCCACGCTTTGAAACTACGTCAAAGATAACGGCTGCAAGAAGAACGAGACCTTTAACCACCTTCTGCATGTTGGCATCGACACCCATAAGTGACATACCAAGGTTAATAACACCCATAAGAACCGCACCGATAATAACCCCGGGAACTGTTCCGATTCCGCCGTAAGCAGATGCTCCACCGATGAAGCAGGAACCGATAGCATCCATCTCGTAGTTCTGACCGTATGTAGGCTGAGCGGATGTAAGTCTTGCGATTGTAACCATAGCTGCAAGTGCTGCAAGGAATCCCATGTTTGTATAAGCAAGGAAGTAAACCTTGTCAGTATTGATACCTGAAAGCTTTGTAGCCTTCTCGTTGCCACCTACCGCATAGAAGTGACGACCGATTGTTGTGTTACCTGTGATGTAAGCATATACGATAATAACTGCAAGAACCCAGATAAGAACTGTAGGAATACCCTTGTGCTGAGCGAGCTTATAAGCAAATGCCATGATAACGGCTACAATTGCAACAAGCTTACCAACAAAGATCCAAAGTGCCTCAACCTCATAATTCTTGGTCTTTTTCTTGATGCGTGATCCGAACTGTGTAAGTACGTATACTGTAGCAGCTACAAGACCGCCGAGAAGACATGTGAGGTTAAGTGTTCCGTTTCCGAATACATCATGAATATAGCAGTCAGCTCCGCCACCGAAGAGGTTAACGAATGTAGTCTTATTGGTAATTGATACTGTAAGACCGTTAAGTACTACGTTTGAAAGTCCTCTGAACGCAAGCATACCTGCAAGTGTTACGATGAAAGGAGGAATTCTTACAAACGCGATCCAGAAGCCCTGGAATGCACCGATTGCTGTACCAACCAAGATCATGATGATGATCGTAAGCCAAACGGGAACACCCTTGTTAACCATAAGTGTTGCACCAACTGCACCAACGAAACATACAACCGATCCAACCGAAAGATCGATGTTACCACCGGTTAAGATACAAAGAAGCATACCGGTTGCAAGAATAAATACGTATGCGTTCTGTGAGATCAAGTTACTAACGTTCATTGGAAGAAGAAGCGCTCCGCCTGTTCTCCATGAAAAGAATGCTACTACAATGATCAAAACAAAGATCATAGTATATTTTTTTAAAAATCCAAGAATTTGCTGTCCGCTCATTATTTAACCTCCTTATTTCCGGATGACTGCAAGATATAAGTCATAATTTTTTCCTGAGTAGCGTCTTTACCATCAAGCTCTCCTACCATCTGGCCTTCGTTCATAACATATATTCTGTCACACATGCCAAGAATTTCAGGAAGCTCGGAAGAAATCATGATAACAGATTTTCCTTCCGCAACGAGCTGGTTGATAATACAGTAAATTTCATATTTAGCACCTACGTCGATACCTCTTGTAGGCTCATCGAGGATAAGTATGTCGGGATTTGCAAACATCCACTTAGCAAGAAGAACCTTCTGCTGGTTACCACCACTAAGGTTTCCAACATTCTGTTCTACAGTAGGACATTTTGTCTTAAGCTTCTCCTTATACTCTTTCGCAACAGATAATTCCTTATCCTTATCAATAACGGAACGATTACTTACTTCCTCAAGATTAGCAAGTGTTGTGTTTGTCTTGATAGGATTTGTAAGAATAAGTCCGTTTCCTTTACGATCCTCAGTTACATATGCAAGTTTATGTTTGATAGCATCTTTAACTGATTTAAGGTGAACTTCCTTGCCATTAATAAAGAGCTGTCCGGTAATATTTTCACCATAGCTTTTACCGAAAATACTCATGGCAAGTTCTGTTCTTCCGGCACCCATAAGTCCGGAAATGCCGAGTACCTCACCTTTTCTGACGTTAAGATTGACATTCTTTACTATCTTCTTATCAGTATATAAAGGATGGTAAACATTCCAATTCTTAACTTCCATCATTACTTCGCCGATATGAGGTTCTCTCTTGGGGAATCTGTCTGAAAGCTCACGACCAACCATTCCCTTAATGATCCTAGCCTCAGAGATGTCATCAACACCCTTTGTAAGAGTCTCGATAGTTGAACCGTCACGGATAACTGTGATCTTATCAGCTACATAAGAAATCTCGTTAAGCTTATGAGAAATGATGATTGATGTAAGGCCCTGTTCCTTCTTAAGCTTGAGCATAAGATCAAGAAGTGCCTTAGAATCACTCTCATTAAGTGATGAAGTGGGCTCGTCGAGAATAAGAAGTCTTGCCTTCTTAGAAAGAGCCTTCGCAATCTCAACAAGCTGCTGTTTACCAACACCAATATCCTTAATCAGTGTCTGTGTACTGTCTTTAAGTCCGACAATATCCAGATATTTACGAGCTAAAGCGTTTGTTTCGTTCCAATCGATCTTGAAAGAGTTACCTCTCTCATTACCAAGGAACATGTTTTCAGCTATTGTAAGATAAGGAATAAGTGCAAGTTCCTGATGAATGATAACTATTCCTTTTTCTTCACTGTTCTTTATATCTTCGAATTTGCAAACCTCGGAGTCATATATGATATCACCTTCATAGGATCCGTAAGGATAAATTCCACTAAGCACGTTCATCAGTGTAGATTTACCAGCGCCATTTTCACCTACCAGCGCGTGAATTTCGCCCTCTTCAACCTGAAGATTTACATTATCCAAGGCTTTCACACCGGGGAAGGTTTTGGTGATATTCTTCATTTCCAATAATATCTTCGCCAAGTTTACCCCTCCTTATTAAATAAATTATGATTAGTCATTTTTTTCCTATAAAGAGGCGGGTCTTATAAGGCCCGCCCCCCTGTTTATATTGTTTTGTTTAAATCAATTACTTAAGATCATCCTCTGTGTAGTATCCTGAGTCGATAAGAAGCTTCTTGTAGCTTTCCTTATCAGCGAATACGGGCTCGCAAAGGTATGAAGGAATCTTACCTGTTCCGTTGTCATAAGAATCAGTATCATTTACAGGAGCCTCGCCGCCCTTCATGATAGCATCAACCATCTTTACAGTCTGAGCTGCAAGATCACGAGTATCCTTGAAGATTGACATAGCCTGCTTGCCCTCGATCATAAGCTTAACGTTGGCCTTATCACAATCCTGTCCTGTAACGATCGGCCAGTCACCTGTGTAGTTAGCCTCAAGGGCATTGATTGCACCAAGTGCTGTAGAGTCATTTGAGCAAAGAACTGCATCAAGCTTTGTGCCATCAGCGTAGTTAGCTGAAATGATAGCTTCCATTCTTGACTGAGCATTCTCTGTAGCCCATCCCTGTGTAGCAACCTTATCGAAGTCAATCTGTCCTGACTTAACAACAAGCTTACCCTCGTCGATGTAAGGCTGAAGAACTTCCATAGCACCGCCATAGAAGAATCTAGCGTTGTTGTCACCGGGATCACCTGTTACGATCTCAAGATTGAAAGGACCAGCCTGGTTCTTAAGATCAAGCTTCTCTTCGATGTACTGACCCTGCTTTGTTCCAACAAGCTTGTTGTCGAATGTAGCATAGTAAGTAACAGCATCAGAGTTCATGATCAGACGATCGTAAGCGATAACAGGAATGTTAGCTTCCTTAGCCTGCTGAAGAACTGTTCCGAGTGAATCACCTTCGATAGCAGCGATAACAAGAACCTGGCAGCCTGAGCTGATCATGTTCTCAATCTGAGAAACCTGTGTAGGTACGTCGTTAGAAGCGTACTGTACATCTACCTCATAGCCAGCATCTTTGAGCTGAGCCTCCATGTTGGCACCATCCTGGTTCCATCTCTGGAGATCCTTAGTAGGCATTGAAACACCAACTTTTCCGCCTGCTGCGGCTGTCTCTGCAGGTGCCTCTGCTGCATCAGCGGGTGCCTCTGCTGCTGTCTCAGCGGGTGCGTCTGCTGCAGGAGTCTCTGCTGCAGGAGCTGTAGAACCACAGCCAACGAGCATTGATGCAACCATTGCAGCTGAAAGAAGTGCGCTAATGATCTTTTTCTTCATAACTGTTATTTCCCTCCCTATAAAAATATAGTGTTTTGCAGATTTATATCTGCTCTTTACAAATAACAATCTACCATAAAAAAAATAGGAATAATTTATGATGTTCTGTAAATTTTTATGGTGCCAAAAAATAAATATCCGACTATGCTAGCATTTTTTTGCTGTCATAGTCGGATACATTAATTTTGTGCTATAAGCGTTTTTAATCACGCATCAGTCCGGCATCTTCTCCGTACGATTGCGGTAAACCTCTTCTTTTAGATGGAATCCGCTTTTTATGATCACTTCATCAATATTATCTTCCGTAACACTCTGAGGTTCTATCTTTAAGTAGGGTACATCAAAGCTTCCGTCACTTATGGTGGATATATTTATATCAGAGAGTTTTTTGGTTTTAACAAGCTCGATAGTGCTGATAGCTGCCTGCTGCGCAAGCTTCTCGATAGGCTTGTAAACTGTCATAAGCTGAGTGCCTTCAACAATTCTCTGGCAAGCAACTATATCTGCATCCTGTCCCACGACAAGTTTGTTGCCTGCAAGTCTTCTCTCTGCAAGTGCCTGTACTACTCTGCTTGCAAGGTCGTCATTGCCGCACATTATCGCATCGGCTTCATTGACCTTATCGATATTGTTGTACATATACTCATAAGCAATATCAGCTTTCCAGCCGTCGGCATATACACAGTCTATGATCTTGTTACCGTTCCTCATCATAACACCTCTAAAACCATCTTCTACCAGAGGAACATTGTTATCTGAAGGCGATCCGCATATCATAATGACTTTGCCGCCCACAAGACCGGCATCCACGATAGCCTGGCCCATCATCTTGCCTACTTCTTCATTGTCAAAAGAAACATAGAGATCAACTCCTGCATCGTTTATGAGTCTGTCGTAAGCAACCACTACTATTCCTTCTTCTTTGGCTTTCTTGACAGAATCCTTAAGCGCATCAGAATCAATACAGATAATAACTATAGCATCAACGCCCTTCTTTATGAGAAGATCTATAAGTCTCCTTTGCTCTTCTATGTCTCCGTTAGCGTTTCTGATATCAACTTCCGCCCCAAGCTCTTTTGCCATGGAAACAAATACATCTCTGTCCCTCTGCCATCTCTCAATAACAAAGGAGTCAAAGCACATACCTATCTGTATCTTGTCATCATCTGCCGCTTTGCTGCTCTTTTTTTCAACTTCTTCGCTGTTACATCCAATAATGCCTACGCACATAAGAATTAACGTCAGCAATAAAGAAATAAGCCTCTTAGCATTTTTTTGTACAGGAGTCATATTATCACTTGCCTTCCTTATATTCAGTAGGTGTCACACCTACATTCTTCTTAAAGCTTCTGCTAAAGTAATTGGGGTCCGTGTATCCGCATGCCACGCATATTTCCTTCATGGACATGTCGGAACTGGTAAGCAGCTCTTTTGCCTTATCAATCCTGATATTGGTAAGGTATTCGATAAAGTTAAGACCGCTCTCTTCCTTGAAAAGCTTACTGAAATAATAGGGTGATATATTTACAAACCTTGATACGTCGTCAAGAGATATCTCCTTGGAAAAGTTATCCGCTATGTACAACTTGGCGTTTTTGATGATGTCATTGGACTTCTCTTCTCTCTTACTGATAACATTCCTGCAAGCGGCTGTAAGTTTATCTATAAACCAGTCCTTAAGGCCTGCTGCGGTCTCTATTGACATAAGCTCAGGAAGATAGTTATCTCTTGCGGAGTATTTATAGGTCTGTCCGCCGTTCATAAATGCAAGTCTTTCTGCATAGAGTGCAAACTCAAGAACCTTTATGCGCATAGACTGAAGGTCTCCGTTACCTGCCCTGTTGCACATCCAATCCGTATATTTACCTGCAGTAACCAGGGTCTCATTGAGATCTCCGTTACTCACTGCATCAAACATAGGTTTTTCAAGCTCTATGGGATAGTCATCCTCATAATCACAGCCCATAACAAGGTCATCTACATGGGCTACAGATCCGGTGGTTGCAATAAGTGCATTAAGAGCCTCTCTGTAAGAATCACCAAGCTCTCTAAGGGGCTTAACTCCTCCTATTCCTATTCTGAAGGAAATATCCGTTTTCTTCTTAAGTCCTCTGGCAAGTTCTCTTGCTCTGTCTATAAGCTCTGTTCTGTCGTTGTATTCCATCTTGGAATCATTATAAGGAATAAGCACAGCGATCTTATTAGCCATGACATTTCCTATCTTACAGGAAAAGCTGTCTTTAACCGCGTCTCTTATTTCCTGATATCTGGTGGAAATTTTGACGGAACTTCCGATAGCATTGGTCATATGATTTCCAACCTGAGAATCACCGCTGACAATCGCCATCATGTAACCGTAGTTTTCGTTTATACCAAGGATAGTCTTATAGTTATCGATATCCTCATCAAAATGCTCCTGAAGAAGGATGTCATAGATAAGTCCGTTTTCTATGATAGGTTCAATGGTCTCAAGCTTTTCTTTGATCCTGAGCTCATTACTTCTCTTTTCCCTCTCTCCGTCTATCATACTCATGGCTTTTCTAAGAACACTTACAACCTTTGTCTTATCCATGGGCTTATTAATGTACTCAAGTACTCCAAGCTTTATCGCCTCTTTGGCGTAATCAAACTTATCGTAGGCAGACATAACAATAAAGACTGTTCCCGCAGAAAAACGCTGAATCTCCTTTATCGCCTCGATACCATTGATACCCGGCATATGTATATCCATAACCGCAATGTCAGGTCTGAACCTCTCCGCAAGCTCTATGACGCTTCTGCCCGTCTTGGCAAACTGAACCTCACATTCGCTTCCGAATTCCTTTTCGATTATGAATTTCATTGAATCGATGACTATTCCTTCGTCATCGGCGATCATTATTCTATACATCTAAAAACCCCAATATAATAATTTACTGATTAGTGTGTCCTGTCAAAAGAGCTTTATCAATGAGCATCGTTATAGGGAAGCCTTATAGTAACTTCGCATCCCTTATTCTCACCCTCACTGAAAATATTGAAGGAATTGATATTCTCAGTGTACAAACGAAGTCTGGATATAACATTATCCATTCCGATACCGTTGTTGTCATACTGATGTTCCTTGTGCTGCCAGTGTCCGCTCATGATCTTATCAATATCTTCCCTGCTGACACCCTTGCCGTTATCTATAATACTGATGCAGACGTTGTTATCCTCTCTGTAAACCTTCAATGTGATCCTTCCCTTATCTCCCATCTCTCTGATGCCATGGTTAACCGCATTTTCAACGATGGGCTGCAAGATCATATTGGGCATGGGTACGTCAAGGAGTCTTTCATCCACCTGTTTATCATAACCTATATCGCCCGCAAAGCGAACATTTAATATTCTGATGTAATTGTCTACAAGCGTAACCTCTTCTCTTATGGTCGCTTCTTCCTTTTTGCCGTTTACATTGTACCTGTAGAAATCAGCAACAGTCTGTACATACTCGTAAGTCTTGTCTGCCCCTTCCATCATGGCAAGCTGTGCTCCCGCATTTAGCGTATTAAAAAGAAAATGCGGATTGATCTGAGCCTGCAGATACTTAAGCTGAGCATCTTTAAGATGAGATTCCATCATCAGTTCTTTTTCCTGCATGTATCTCTCTTTTTCCATGCTCTCTCTTATCTTCTCAATATACTGCTTGATACTGATAAGCATCTTGTTGAATGCATTAAGCACTGTTCCTATCTCATCATTATTGGTCAGCTCCGGAAGCTCCGTATCAAAATTACCCTCCGCGACTTCATTGGCAGAATCAGCAAGACGTCTAAGAGGCATGATAATAGCGCTCACAAAACTTGTGATAATAAGAATATTACCTGCCATTACCAGGGTTATCACAATAAAACTTACAAATTCATAATGTCTGAATGCAGTGTTGAGTTCTGAATAATGCTTGGAGTTGTTGACAAAAAGCTCTAAGTTGAGACTCGTTATATATGCATTTATATACTCGTACATTGTTGTTGCATTCTCATAGTATACACGATACTTCTCAACATTACGTCCACGCTTAGCTTCTATTGTCTGAGAAACCTGATCAAGGTAGTTCTGAGACATGTACTTGATGTTGCGCTCCATCCTTCCAAAAGAAAGATCTGTGATCTTGTCATCCAATGAATCCGTAAGGGCGCTAAATCGCTGAGCGTTGTCGTAATACTTAGTAAGCGAATCAGATGACTTGGAACTTAGATACTCTGTCATTGAATCCTGCACATTCGAAAGTGATACCGACAACTGATTAAGGTTTTTGTTGTCCTGATATACCAGTTCCATCTCTGTGGACATACTATTGATACCAAGAAGCAAAAAGATATTCACAACAAAAATAATGATATTAGCAAGAACACATACACTTATGATCTTGTACTGAAGGGGCTTATCCAGAAATCTATTCATCCTGCTCCGCCTCCTTCTGTTTATGATACTCATCCACATTGTACTTATTGATGAGTTTTACATCAGCAGTATAGTACTGGCTGGTGCTTCCAAATTCATAGTAATCAGAAAGAGCACTTATGCAGTACTCACCAAGCTGCTTGGTATCTATGTCTACTGTGGCGTACACTGTACCTTTTTCTATCTCTCTTATAATGGCATCAGAGTCGTAATATCCAAGGATATCTGCTTCACCTACTCTGGTAAAATCAACAAGAGCCTGATACGCGCAGACGGTGTTAAGCTCGTTAAGGCAGACTATAACATCAGGGATATCATCCGCAAGGAAAATATCTCTGATAGACTCCTCTACTGAGAAAGCATTGGTGTTATTTACAGTAATTATGGAAAAAGAGACTTTGCTTCCGGTGATATTTTCCTTATCTATGGCATCCTTGATAGCAGAAATAAGGACATTCTGTCCTGTTTCCTTTGCATCAGAGTTAACCAAAATAGCTATGTTGATCTCATCCTCTCCAAGCCTGGTGCCATCTTCATCCATCGCCTTATGCTTGTCATTAATAATGTTTATGATCTGCTTGCCATACTCTCTTCCGATGTTATAGCTTCCTACACCAACAAAACTAATTCTCTTGGAATGAGTATTATCACTGTAAAGAGTTATGACAGGGATACCTGCCCCTATCGCTTCGTCAATAAGAGCCGTCATCTCATCAGACTCATTGGCATAGACCATAATGCCATCCACCTTGGAGGCAATGGCAATCTTCATCAGTTGTTCACAAGAGTACTGTGTGGGAAGATCATCTCCCAGTAGATCCACGTAGATGTTCTGCTCCTTGGCAGCGTCAAATGCGCCTTTATATATCTCCTGCCAGAAGTCAGACTTATAATTGTCCGTTATCATAACGTAGTACTTGTCATATTCCCTATCCTCGGACTGCACATTGTATCTGAGGATATTGAATCTAAAAACAATAAAACCTACAGCAATAACCAAAACCACAAAAAGAAGTGTAAGCGAAAGAATAATACTTGATCTATTGAGTTTTTTCTTTATGAATCCAAAAGGCTTTTTACTCATAACATACCCGCAACATACTATATTTATTCATATCATAGATTTTTATAAAAATAATCTAGGGGAATAAATTATTTTAAAATAAAAATGCTTAGCAAGCAAACTTGTAAGCATTTTTTTACTAAATCTATTTATATAATAACATAATAACAGATCATCTTAAGTTTTGTTTTTATCATAGCCACGACGTTTATCTATTCAATATAAAATATTCTTCAAGCTTTTCCAAAAGCTCAGCTTTGCCTATGGTCTTTAAAAGATAGCCTTCGGGCTTAAGAGAAACAACGCTCATAACGCTGTCTTTATCGCTTTTACCTGTTAGGAAGATAACTGGAATCCTCTTGGTTTCCTCATCGCTTCTAAGCATTTCAAGGACTTGAGGACCGGATGTCACAGGCATCTCATGATCAAGAAGTATCAGATCTGCCTTATTCTTTCCAAGCCATTTGATTGCCTGGAGTCCGGAACTAACCATAGAAACCTTATATTTATCTCTAAGCCACTCTCTTACAAGATTAAGATAACTTGGATCATCATCAACTACAAGGATTGTCTTCTTAAATTCGCCCTGCTCTGCTTTTGCAAAATGCTCTTTAACGATCTTTATATACTCGGCATTATCAACCGGGCGAACTATTGATTTATATATCAGGGCTACAGGGAAGTTCTTCTCTACAAAGTCTATATCATTCTTCTCTCCGATCGCGATCATCATCTTATCCTCATCGTTGAGCTTATCTGTCAGATAACGGATGACATTATCTCTGGGTCTGTCCCCGTCACTCATATACAAAGTGACCAGATCTGTTCCCTCCCAATCGGCGCCGATAGCGGTGATATCAAAGGTTTCAAACACTCCCACCATTCCTGAATCATTTATTTTCTGTACAAGCACTTTTACAAGGAAAGTCTCTTTTTCTCCAATGACCATTATGCGCTTCTTTTGCATGTTAGCTCCTTTGATAAAAGAAATAGAGTTATAAATATATAATATCACACTATAAACGAAATGTTGATTATCTCTTTATGCTGTCACGTTGTTTAATACATCACTCTTATATCAGTAACAGCGCACTGATCACCGGTAAGGCACATGTACACATTCTCATTTCCCTTCGGTATACTTGTTACACACTTAATCGTTATTCCGGCATTCCTGGTTAGGATAGTTATCTTGCCTCTCCGTCTTTTAAAGAATACCGTACACTCAAAGCCTTTTTTGTTTACTTTCTTCCATTCATCCCAGCCCTTAAAGTCCTCATCCTTGTGAACGCTTATCTCATTGTCTGCAAGGTCGTTATTGGTGGCATCCTCGCCGTCAAGACGAAGGCAACAATGCTCTGTATAATCTATTCCCAGAGGGAATCCATCATCAGATGAAAACAGCAAAATATAGGCACAATGCCAGATAAGATTGGCAGTGGGAAGACTTGTAGTGCGGAATTTTACTCTCATTCCGTCAGCAACATGGAAGGTTCCGGAATATGCTTTTCTGTAACCTTCTATCTGTACATTTGGAACATCTCCCTCTATACGCTCGGTGTATGTAACTTCCTGTACTATCCTTGGGATATATCTTTCATCTACCTTCTCACCGGTATCCGTAAGTGTGACATTCATTACATGGCAATGTTCTCCGGTAAATGCAAGGTAGCAATACCTTATTGCATCAGGAAGAGCCACAGTAATATCAAGCTGCTGCCCGCTGCTACCCATCTTAAGCCTTACATGGTCTCTGTATTTAACAGCTTCGATCACATAATGTACAACTCCCTTTTTGTCATTAGCATTGCTTTCTATAGTCTGAAGTTCCTGCACTCTTATATCACGGGCCGCTGTATCTATGGTGTGCCCGTCAAACCATATCTCGCAATATTCCAGATACTCCAAAAGTCTTATCTCTCTATCATCACTGTGTACACATCCGTCATGAGAGTCAAAGAGTATGATGGTAGGAATAGAAACAGTCTCATCAAAGCCAACCTCAGGCTGATAATCAAGTTCTAACCTCATAATGCTGTCAGTTATCTGTATACCCTCAGATATATGCTCCTTGTACTCCGTAAAATACATCTCTCCGGATGTTATAAGGTCGTCACTCTTACGGCTTTCAAGGAAGTTGTCAGTTTCTCTCATCATATATTCCGTATCATGATCTATCATATCCACCATGATGTCGCAAAAACCCGGATCAAGCTGTGTTCCGGCCCTTTTTAATATTTCTTCTCTAACAGTACTCTGAGGCAGAGGATCCCTGTGATTTTTTTTGGAAGTAAGCTTATCATATACGTCAGCAACAGAGACTATTCGTGCAAGCTCCGGTATATTTTCACCGGAAAGTCCATCCGGATAGCCTTTCCCATCATATCTCTCATGATGATATTTGGCTCCCACATAGAGAGATGGAAACTCATTTATATTGGCAAGAATATCCGCACCGATTCCTGCATGCATTTTGTATTTATCGCTCTCATCAGGTGATAACTCAGAATCTTTTTGAATAATGTCATCTGAGATTCCAACCTTTCCCACATCATGCATAAGCCCTGCAAAGTACGCCTCATCGCAGCTTTTGGCATCCATCCCCGCAAGCCTTGCTATCTCTTTTGAATACTCCGCAACTCTAAGAGAATGCCCCTTTGTAAATTCATCTTTGGCATCAATTGCGGTAACCATAGCAGACGCCGTCTTTTCAAAGAGTCTTCTCATGCTCTCATGCTTTTCTCTAAGACCATCAATCTCTATCTTGTTAGCTCTTTCTACTCTGTCATTCATATCTATAAGAGCAAACACATATAGTCCCACAACCATGGTAACTGCAGATATATCGACCAATGACACGCCGTATGCAAAAAATTGAATGAGAGAAGCCATAATACATACAACGTCAAATAGAAATACCGAAAAAGCAAGTCTTCCTGTTAGTCTCTTTCTGTATCTGGCTAGTACGAATATCTGTATCATCATGATCAGATAAGGAAAAATATAGCTTACAAAAAACAGTTTGGATCTGTGATAGGTATTGTAAGCATCAAAAGTATAATAAAGCCCCGTAAACTGTGAACATATAACTAAAAAGAGTGCCACACCCCCAAGCACATAGGATATCTTGATAGCAACAGGTGTATTAGTCATTCCACCTTCACTTCTTAGAATATCATCAAGATACATGCTGATTGTAAGCAGCACGAATGCGGTCATCATAAATACGCAGAAATTACTGATTCTAACGGCGAAGTATCCCATCCTACCGATAGAACTCTTATAAAGATATGCCATTCTGTCAGCTTCAAGCCATATCGCCGCACCTACCTGCATCAAAACCAGGATCGTTTTCCTACGCTTAGACATACTGTGACTTATAAGTGTAAAAAAAGCGATCATTGCGCATATACTTGAAAGCGCAAGCATAATATCAACTTGATGTACAATCAGATAGTCATACATATCTCTGCTTCCTTTATGTGCTCACATTATTACAGTCCCATAATTTTTTCCATTTCATCCCAGTTAAAGAGCTTTAGATACTTTTGAAGTTCCTTCATCTTTGTTTCATCTTCTTCCGGTAGCTTATACTCTTTTACCTGATCAAGGACCATCGAAACTCCGTCATAGTCCATCTGGGAAACCAGTTCCTTAAGTGCTTCATAAGCATCCGCAAGTTCATCAGCGCTTATTTCCTTTTTATCAGCATTGTTATTATCACCTGCTGCCTTATTAAGCTTTTCAAGCTTAGATGCGTATTCCCTGTAATCCTTCATGAGTTCTTCTACGTTATTCTTTATATATTCAATATCTCCCGCGTTACCGGCATCTTCCATAGCCTTAAATCTCTCGGAAAGATCAAGGGCACCGATTATCCTTGAAGAACTCTTCATGGCATGGACTTTAATTGTATATAGCTTAATGTCTTCATCTCTAAATGCCCCTTCAATAACATCTGCATTGTCAGCTATGGTCTCATGGAACATCTTAAGAGAATCTATAAAAGCTTGTGCTCCGCCGCAGTACTTTATACCGTCATCTACCGATATGTCAGGTATATCTTTTAACCACTCATACTCGTCAGGAAGGACATTATCCACAGATTCTGCATCATCTTCCGTAGGCTTTTGCATGATATTCTCAGGCAGATGCTTCATTATCGCGTTCTCTACCTGCACAGTATCAATAGGCTTTGAAAGGAAGCCGTTAAAGCCCTTGGATATATAGAACTGTTCTCCCAAAGTTCCGTTTGCTGTAAGAGCGTAGACAGGGAGACTTGGATATATCTTTCGTATCTCTTCCAAAGTCTCTATTCCGTCCATACCCGGCATCATATGGTCCAAAAGAACTACATTGAAGGTTCCTGTCTTTAATTTCTCAAGACACTCTTTTCCGCTCTCAGCTGTTGTTATAAACATTTTGGTAGGTTTCAAAAGACCTTTAATAACCGCCAGGTTCATAGGATTGTCGTCCACTACAAGAATGTCCGCATCGGGAGCCACAAATTTAGGAATGTATTTGCCTTTAGCTGCATTATCTTCTTCTTCGTGGAATGCACCTATCTCAGCTTCGTCAATTATCTTCTGGGGCGCTGTAAGGAAGAACTCACTTCCCTCTCCGTACTCACTCTCGCACCATAATTTACCGTTCATAAGCTGAGCAAACTGTCTTGATATATCAAGGCCAAGTCCTGTTCCCTGTATAGAGCTGTTCTTTTCCTCATCAAGTCGCTCATAGGCATTAAATAATTTATCAAGGTCTTCTTTCTTAACGCCAATTCCCGTATCCTTTACGGATATCCTAAGCGTGCAAGATAGCTCATTTTTATCCGTAACCCATACCTTTAATACAAAGCCGCCGTTATCTGTGTACTTAACTGCATTTGTAAGAAGATTGAGTACTATCTGCTTTATCTTGCCCTCGTCGCCGTATAATCTCTTTGGGGTAGTCGGATCAACATCAACTTCAAATGTTAGTTTTTTGGCTTCGCTTCGAACCCTGATCATTTTGGCTACAGCTCTTAGCATCTCAACAACATCGTATTCCTGCTCAACAAGATGCATTTTGCCTGATTCAATCTTTGATATATCAAGCATGTCATTTATAAGACTAAGAAGGGACTCTGTAGCTCCTTTTATATCATGCGCATATCCAAGTATTGTCTGATAATAGCCTTCCGGTACATTCTGTCCGTCCTCTCTTATTATCATCTCATCCATTCCAAGGATTGTATTTATAGGCGTTCTTATCTCATGGGACATATTGGCAAGGAACCTTGATTTGGCCATATTGGCTCTCTCTGCTTCTTCTTTACTTTCCTGAATCTGCAGATACTGTTTTCTTATGACGGTTCCGTTCATTACACGCCATACTATAAATCCGGCAAAAGCTGCCAAAAGTGATACCAAAAGAATCCTAACTATTAAGAGGTCAAAAAACTTTGGTGCCTTCCTAATGTTGAAGGTTTCATCCGATACTATGGTCTTACCGTCTCTTTCAAGTATCTGTATGTGAAGAACGTAATTACCGTATCTAAGGCCCGTATAATCAAGATTGGTCAGCTTACTCTGCTCTACCGTAATCCCGGCGTCATGTGCGCCTTCCAAGAACACTCTTACAAGCGGATTGGACATACTGTAATCAAGAACTGCCGGGCTTATCTGGGTCCTGCCTTTTCCGGCGGGTATGTTGTACTCACCCTTTTCATTTGGAAATAGCGGTTGCCCATCATAAAGAACTGAGGCTATAGCCGATCTGACCATCCTGCCCTGCTCCCGGTAATTATAAATATTAACTTTGGATACGCCTGTCCTTCCTGCTATGTAAAGATTACCGTCTTCTTCAAGGCAGCTGTAACCGTGAGCCACAGGAATGCTAGTAACACCGTTAAGCAAAGTATAGAGCTTGTAGTTGGATATAGTATCGTTAAATACATCCTGTGCACTTACCACATACAAACCTTGCGAAGACATAAACCAGCAATTGTCTTCGTCATCCATAATGACATCAAAGACATTGTTATAAGGAAAAGTGGTAACGTTTACCACCTCACCGTCCTTTAAGTATTCCACGGAATTGGAGGTGATGATCCAGTATACGCCATGCTCATTATCTTTTTTAAGTCTCATGATAACGTCGCTTGTAACACCTATATCCATGCTCCTAGCGCCGTCTTTATCTACTACATATAAGCCATCTCCGTCTGTTCCCGCATATATTTCTCCATTATCCCCTTCTGTAATCGTGAGGATAACAGTATTTTTCATGCCTTCACCGCTGCCTACAGTCCCGATAATCTTCTTATCCTTGATATAAGCAATGCCATCATTGGTACCAACGGCTATCTCTCCGTTTGAAAGCTCATAAGTACATCTGATCTCATTTCCCGGCATGCCGTTTTCTTTGGTATAGGATGTTATTGTTCCATCTTTCCCATAGCACAATAGTCCCAGGCCGCCTGAAAAAGTTGATATCCAAAGATTACCTTCTTTATCCTTCATAAAATGGCGAATTCTGGAATCGCCTATATATTCCTTGAGCTCATTGGTAACAGAGGTCTTGGCACTGCTCTCTATATACAGTCCGCTATCAGTTCCAATGTAAAGATCTCCATTATAAAAACAGGTCGCATTTACAACTTCATCCGGTATACCCGCAAGTGCGGTGTAATTTTGGAAGTTATTTACTACCAGCTTCATAATGCCCTGTCTTGATGATACAAACCACATATTCCCCTGGTAATCAGAAGTATGCATCTCTATTGCTGCATTCATAGGAAGGTTTTCTACAACCCTATATCTTCCGTTCTCATCAAGATATCCAATAACAGAACCTGATGAAACCCACACTCTTTTACAATCAAAACTCATCCAATGAACAGAGCCCGCAGCAGAAACATCATAGCAAAGCATATCCTCAGCCTTGCTTCCAAATCTTCCATAGTAAACTTTGCCTGTATCAGTTCCGTAGTATAGATACTCAGGTTCACGAGAATCCTGCAGTATTGTGGTAATCGTACCTGTTCCAAGGTCTCTGCTCTCATAATATCTTATGACTTTATTTCTGGATAACTGGAAAATAGCCCCGTTCTTGGTCTGTCCATACACATTTCCGGAGGCATCTGAAACAAGCCTTAGTACTCTCTCATTCCTTATCCTGTAATCATCCACCACATGAAGAGACATATCATTTTCAACGTAGTTGACACCGGAAGTGGTTCCTATGTATACGTTGCCGTGAAGGTCTTCTGCAAAATTTCTGATAGAAGATGATGACAGCCCATCTTCTTTGTTGTAATGGATCTGACTATACTGATCCAGAACCACGACTCCGTTGTCATTGGTTCCAACCCATAAGCGCCCATGGCTGTCCTGAAAAAGGTCTCTTCCGTTGGTAAGGCCTATTGAAGCGGGAAGCCTTTCAAAATTGGCGCCGTCATATCTCATAATTCCGGCGTAGCCTCCTATCCAGATATAGCCGTCAGAGGTTCCGAGTATGCAATTTGCTTCGGATGTTGGAATTCCGTTTGTTGCATCATAAATCTGCGCCATATACCCAACATCGCCAAGCTGACCTGTTACTGCATATCCGCCGCCGTTCTCCGTTCCCTCTAAGACTATCGCATCATCATGCTCTTTTACGTCAGACGCACTTACAGGCATAGCTATAGCAGCCGCGCCTAAGACAATAAGGAGAAATACAGTATTAAGTTTTTTAATGTATTTTCCTTTCATTGTAAAAGATAACCTCCATTAAACGCCTGAATATAAGACATCATGAGTACTTTCTTAGAATATTTTTCACCTCGCCAAAAGAATCTGCAAAAGCCTCGACACACTTGGGATCGAATTTGGTCCCTGAGCCCTCAAGAATAAAATCAAGAGCCTCCTGATATGAGTAAGCCGATTTATATACACGCTTTGAAGTTATAGCGTCAAATACATCCGCTATAGCCATAATCCTGGCAGAAAGAGGAATCACTTCACCGTGAAGACCCTCCGGATATCCTTTTCCGTCCCAGCGTTCATGATGATATGCCGCCATGTTTCTTGCTTCTTTCAGATAATTCTCTCCTCTCATGGAGCTTATGGTATTATCAAGAATCTTCCTTCCCTCAGTGGTGTGTGTCTTCATGATTTCGAATTCTTCATCACTAAGTTCATCCGGTTTATTAAGGATGTAATCCGGAATCTTGATCTTACCTATGTCATAAAGAGGCGTTGACATCTCAACATCTCCCATGTATTTAAGAGTGAGTTTTTCTGCATAGTATCCTTTTCTTTTAAGGCCTTGCAGGATAATACGCACGTAGGCGGTTGTCTTTTGAATATGGGCTTTGGAATCAATATTCTGGTTCTCTACGATATCCGCCATGGTGGCTACAAGTCCTGCCTGCATCTGCTCATTTGACTTAGCCAAAGTCATAACGCTTCGCATCTGCTCGGCTGCAGTATTAGCCATCTGACATATAGAGTTATAAAGCCTTTCAAGCTCATCGTTGGTCCTGATATCTATCTTTTCAAGCTCTCTTACGCTCTCATCCAGCTCGTCCTGATCTTCGATGCTCTCCATGAATCTGTCGATACTCTTTTCAAGGACACCTATTGGATATACTAGATTATGAGCTGCCAATGTGAATCCGCTTGCCAGTATCAGGGCAAAAAAGCCTGAGAAAGTAAGGATCATCTTAGTGGCATATCTTTTAAGGAACATTCCGTAGCTTTCAAGAGATACTTCTGTTCCGACATAAAAACTTGTTTTATCTGATACGGGAACTTTTTCAAAGGAAGTTATCTTATCTTTGTATACTCCAACCTTTTCTCTTACGTCTTCTCCTTCGACCTGCGTAATAAAGGAAATAAGGTCTTCCGGCATCTTATCTCTTTCGAGTTTCTCGCCAACAGTTCCGCTTATCTGATATTTGTCATCCGTATCAAATATCAAATATATACTATCTCCCTTGACATAATAGACTGATAGCCGTCCGATTAATGGAATGGATTTTTTCAGTGACAAAAGCATATCGTTGTACTGTATATACTTAACGTCTCTGTATTCATAAACTCTGGCATTTGTAGCGGTAAATCCCTCGAAAAATTTGGGTTCCATGGTAGATGCGGCATATTTGGCTATATCAGCCGCCATCTCTTTTCCTCTTGTCTTGGACTCCTCATAGTTAACTCTTGCACTCACAACTCCAAGGATAACTGAAGTAAACACAGTAGCAAGCATAAGGATAACCAGCACCTTTACCATTAGTGACGGTGTACCATGTTTGATATTCTGCGTTATCTCTTTTCTTTCCTTAGCGGAAATAGGAGTTTGTTTCCAGTTGCTGTTCCACAAGGTTTCCCTTATCTTTACAGGAATAAATCTATATATTCCGCAGGCCACCAGGATTGTAATGATCTTATCGATGATATTAAGGGCTATTATCAAAACGACAGTACCTATAAAGAAAACTGTCTTATCATTTCCCGCCATGAGCCTTGCGGTATCTTCCACATACTCAAGCTGCGGTCCGCCAAGTAGCAGCCATTGGAAAGAAGCTCCAAGCAATCCGCATATAAGAGCAGAATCCGCAATGAAACATATCAGCTTTTTGAAATCTCTTTTCTCATTTCGAACAAATACAGATGCTCTGATAGCAACAAATACCCCAATAAGGGCATAGCAAACAGAATCCGGAATAAAAAAGCCGTAGATGATCTGGGTTAAGACTGACACAAATATTCCGGGAAGATAGCCCCATACAAGGGCCATAAGGATGGTTCCTATGGTATCGAGATAAATGGGAAGATTTAAAAGCGCCGTAAGCCGCAAGAATATAATATTACATGCCACGCATAGCACTACCCACCAAAAGAAACATATCTGAATTTTTCTGTTTTTTAGAAGCTGAGGTTTTAGCAAGTATCTTACTCCTTACCAGTCAGGATAAAAGAGGCGGTAACGAAATTACATTACCGCCTCCACATTTTCTTTTTATAACAACCTAAAGCTCTTTAATTACTCAGAAATCTTAAATACGTCAATATCCTTCTGCACGTCGCCTGCAATATCGGAAATCTGATTTGCGATTGAAGATACCTCTTCCATCATATTGCTTACAACAGATGTAGAAGCACTTGTCTCCTGTGTGGTTGCCGCATTGGTCTCTGCAATAGATGAAAGAGACTCTACTACGCCCACAACGTTTCCTCTGATATCATCAAGTCTTTGTACAGTAGACGAAATCTCATCGATACTGCCAAGGTTACTGATAATCTCATCTTCAACCGAACCGAATATTTCCTTGGTCTGCTGAACATAATCGTTCTGCTTATCAATTATCTTCTTAACTTCATCCATAGCATCGATAGATCTCTTGGAGTTATCGATAAGCTGCTGGATGATGTCATTAATCTCTTTGGTAGTATCTGCTGTCTGAGAAGCAAGGGATCCGATCTCTCCTGCAACTACGGCAAATCCACGTCCGGCATCTCCTGCTCTTGCTGCCTCAATAGAAGCATTAAGTGACAAAAGATTGGTCTGGGTAGCGATAGATGCAATAAGTTCCGATGCCTTTGCAATCTGGTCTGCAGAGTGGCTTGTCTGTGCGGTCTGCTCGTACATGGCATCCACAGCTGTCTTTGTCTTTTCGTTGACTTCTCCGAGCTCTCTGAGAATCTCTCCTGCTTTCTTGGAAGAATCCTGCATGGACTGAGAAGCCTCTTTTAACTGCATTGTCTTTTCCTTGGTCTCCTCAACCATAACTCCGATCTCCTTTACGGAATCGGTAGCATTCTTGGTCTCAATAGACTGATTGGTTGCTCCCTGAGCAATATCATGAACGGCGATATCAACCTGTCCAATGGATTCAAGGGTAGACTCTGAATTTTCTCTAAGTTTTCCGGAACCTGTCTGGAGATTGCCGGACAACAAACGAAGCGATCTTATAGTGGACTCAACTGCTCCCGACAGATTCTTGGTAGCTGCCGCAATAAGTCCAACCTCATCCTTTCTGCCTTTATATTTATCAAGGGCTGACTGCTTGGTAATATCCAAAGTACCAAGGTCCTTAATTATGTGAGTAACACCCTCGATATCCTTGGAAATTGCCTTAGAAACGAAGATAACTCCTGCAAGTGAAATGATGAACACAATAATAGTCAAAATAAGGATCTTATTACTAAGTTCATTTATATCACTCATGAAATCTCTTTCGGGATCTTCTACTATGAAGCAGAATCCGAAAGCCGGAATACTTCTGTAAGACATTATCGTCTTGCCGGTCCCCGGTTTGTTAAACATAAAGAATCCTTCCGGATTTTCCTGCATTTTTTCAATTGCAGCAAGATGATTTGGATCTTCGATCGCAACTCCGAGAAGCGCCGAATCGGGTGCAAATACATAAGCCGGAGGTGATCCGGTATTGGGGTCTCCACTACTTAACAGATACATCTGCGCCTCATCAAGTCCCTCGGCACTAAGTCCGACGATAACATCCTGAAGCTCTTCAACATAGACGCAGCCTCCGACAAAACCTACGGGATTGCCCGCTGCATTATAAACATTTGAAAAGGCCATAGCAACGTTTGTATTGGTTGCCGGCGAAAGAACAATACCTGCGACAAACTGTCCGCCCAGAGTATCTATGATCTGAGTGAAGCCGGCCATCTCAGCATTGGCTATCTGTCCAACAAATGATTTATCGGTATGAGTGTAAACCTTGGTGGCATCATCGGCTACGTACATACTTTCTACATCAGATCTTGTCGAGACAATGCTCTCCAAAGTCTTCTGTGCAACCTGCTGTGCCTCTGCATCGTCTCTGTGCTCCATAAGGTAAACGACCTTAGGGTCTCTTGCATAGGTATTACAAAGCCTTTGCAGTTCCGTAAGATGCTTCTCGATTATGATCGCACGGCTCTCAGTAAGCTCAGATAGTCTTACCTCAGTCTGTTTTCTCATAATAGATCTTGTTGTTGTATTGATTATGCCGTAGATAGCTCCAAGTCCGATAAGAATAACAAGACCGATTACAAGACTCATCTTAATGTAGATCTTTAAATCGTTAATCTTCCTCTTCATTGAACAGTCTCCTTGTCTTTGCTCCAAAATGGTCAGCCAAAAAACAGTTATCTGCAGTAATTAATCGTATATATTCATCTTATCATTTTAACCGTAAATTTATTCTAATATTTATCGATAAATCATTAACTTTTTATAAAGTCTAGCTCGCCAAATTCTAATGGTGGTTTTAGTTTCATTTATTAAAACTTCCCGCGCCTTTACAAAGGTGCGGGAAGTTTTAGTCAATTAAATTCACAGCTCATATTTGGATTTTTTTCGGGTTATCTCGTTCATATAGGCGGCAGTTATGATACCTGTGGGGAGTGCTATTACTGCCATCCCAACGAGGGCAGAGACCATGGTGATCATACGGCCTATAGGAGTTACCGGAGAGATATCTCCGTAGCCGATTGTTGTTATGGATATGGTTGCCCAGTACAGGGCATCAAAAAAGGTGTTGAAAAGATCCGGTTCAAGCTGAAATACCAGCATTGCAGACACAAAGATATACACAAGTATCAGGATAAGAACAGCAAGAAGCTGAGATTTAACCTTTCTTATAACGTTGGCAATTACTATCATGTGTTTGGAGTAGCGGATCAGCTTAAATATCCTAAAGAATCTAAAGAGCTTTAAAAGCCTGATAAAACCAGATACCGGAATAATCAGAGCTATCACAGGAACAATGGATAAAAGATCCAGTATTGCAAGGGGCGTTAGTACATAGGCAATATATGCCTTTATACTCTTAAAGCCCATCTTGTAATCCGCGGTATAGACTCTTGCAAGATAATCTCCGATAAATATCGCACTGGTAAAAAGTTCGATTATGCGGGTATAAACATTTTCTCCTTTTAATGTCATGGGAAGAAGACCTACGATGACTGCTGCAGTGATCATGACATCGTAGGCTCTGCTGGATTTATCACCCACACTTGATACTTCGATAACTTCATAGATTCGTTTTTTGACGTCGTACATGCTATCCCCTATCTGGCACCGACAAACAGCGCAAGAAAACCAAGCACTGCAAGGATCGCCGTAATAATCCTACAGAGCGCTATGAATAGCGTTATATGAGTTTTTTTTGCTTTTTTCTGAACACCATCATCACTTATTAAGTGTCCGGAATCATGAACATCATTTCGCATAAAAATTACCTCTATTTCAATGGTAGCATAGTACCGAAACAGAGGCAATTCAATATTTTTTATTCGTTCTCACTTACATTTTCTATTCCGGTAAAGTTATTGAAGGAATAAATTGACAGCACCAATGCTAATTAAATAAAATTACAAAAAAGAAAATTATAAAGAGGGACCTGTGATGAAATTTGTTGTAAAGGCATCTGCTCCAAAACGTATTCTATATGCCATTTTGAATGCTGTATTAATTATTTTTTTGTGTTTTTGGATATATGGTTTAGTTGAAACATTGCAAGAAGAAAACACTTTAGGAGGTCTGATACTCTTAATAATCATGTGGCTATCTCTTGCTATTCTTTTTATCTGCGCGATAGTTATGATTATGAGCACCATGCATCTGGTGATCACTGTCGACAGCAAAAATAAAACTCTCACCATTAAGAAAATACTGCGCAATCCGGTGACTATTTCGGTATATGACATTTTGAAATGGAAGATCAAGATTCAAACCGGAAGAAACGGAGAAAACGGCAGAACCATGTACATATATTACAACAACACACGTGTCCTGGTCTCTTCTATTCTTGATAACTGGGAGAAGCTAAGAATATATCTCTTGGATAATTGTGAAAAAAAGCTCTTAGGCGATGTAGGAAGAGAAGTAACAGCTTACTCCTTTATAGCCGACAAGTCGGATAATGAAATCTTTAAGGATTCAGAAAATGTCGGCTTAAACTATGAAGACAGAATAACTAATGATGCCTTTTTCGCCCTGTCCAAGCTCATGCCTTCAGGTTATTTTTCCGATCTAACCATGTTTAAGCACGAAAAAGGCTCAATACCCGGATCATTTAAGGAGTTTCTTAACGATGCTTGGGCTGGGGAAGACAATAAAGAATATATGGACCTTATCGATAAGGTTGATATCACTCTCAAAAAAGATAATAGTCGTATTCAGGATTTTGTTGTCCAAAACTTAAGTTTCCTTAATATCAAACAAGGAGCCCTTAAGAAAGGGGCCGCTAAATTTGAAAGAAGCATACTAAAAGCTCTGGGACACCCAATTTGCTCGTATAGCTTGGAACAGCCTCTTTCCCCTGAGGTCAAGCAGGCTCTGGAGAAGCTCCTCTTAGATGATGATATCCTGCAGATGTTCTTTATTGAGTATAAAGATTATGTAGTCTTTGCAAGGATTTCGAGATTGAATTAACTGTTTATTTTATTAACTTTTTCTATGGGCTTTACCAAAAACACAAAAGAAAAATACCCGCTTCCCGGAAAAGAATCCAAGAAACGGGCATTTACCCCATATAAGTATTCAAAAACTACATAACGCTTACTTTGCTTTCAATGCCTGGCCAAAGTTAAAACCAAACATAAAAGCATATACTGTAAAATGTGCAAACAACGACGCAAGTCCTACTCCAAACAAAAATCCTGTGATGACTCTTTTAAGATTATTGCTCTCATAGCTTGTCAATCGCTGAATGAAGCCATCGGCAATAAGTGGAATCATCATAATGACAGAAACAGGTATTGATGGTTGCCAGAACCAAAACAGGAAAATACTTAAAATGATACCTATAAGTTCTCCCGTGCATCTTGCGCATAATGGAAATTGACGACCTTTATAAAAAAATGATCTGTCGCTTCTACAATGACATCCAAATATTCTTGGTAACCATAAATAAATCTTTTCTGTCATAGGTGACTCCTACTGCACTACTACCTGTTATCCTGCCATACCAACACCAACGCCGGCAATAACCGCAAGTAACATATAAACAACATAGATAATAACAGAAACAAGTGCACCGATTCCGGCTGCCTTAGCAGTATTGGGCTTTGTATCCTTCCATACCAGGAACAGGATAAGACCAACAAGAGGAATACAGCATCCTAAGAGTCCCCATCCGAATCCGCCATTATCATCTACAGGTGCCGAGTACTGTGGTGTTGAATACTGAGATGATGAATACTGTGATGTCTCGTTCTGTGCTCCTCCATTCTGTGTTGCTCCGCACTTTTCGCAAACTGTTGCATTGTCATCAATCTGCGCTCCACAATTGTTACAAATCATAATTCTTTTCTCCTTCCAAAACTATAAATTTAATTTGTTTATCAGAGCCGTTATCCATGTGTTTTATAACCGCTCCTTAATATGTTTGTAATTATAATGTGGGCAATATCGCAAAACAATGTACATTTTAGCGAATTAAAAACCAATAATCGCCAATATGGAAAATTAGAGTACACTTTTTTCCGAATATCCTAGCTATACTTCTTGCGATGGTGGTTATAAGTAATGCTCCACGCCATTATTTGGATAACAAGAAGTCCTATCAGATAAAGGACTATGATTTTATGATCTGTAATCGCTCCTATTTTCCCTAAGATAGAGAAAACAACTTCCGAAACACAGATTATGATAAGTCCTGTCAAATACGCCATCCTTCCTGCTTTGTCTCGAATTTTTTCGTTGAGTTCATCATGGATATTTATATCATCTTTCTCTGCAATATCCCTGTAACGCTCTATATTTTTAGGTGCAGACCAATAAATATATTTAATGATCATAGTTATTCCAAGCCCCAATGCTCCACCAGCCAATCCCCAAAACAAGCCATCAAATACGCTCTCTGTAAAAATTGCTGTCAAAACCAAGCAAATGCCTATAAGAACTAGCAGAATACTCTTATTTAGATAATTCTTTTCCATCACCGTCCTCCTTTATAGATAAAGATTTCTTCAATTGTCGCGTCAAAAAATTCCGCTATTGCAAAAGCCAGATCAAGTGACGGATTATATTTCCCATTCTCAATAGAGCTTACCGTCTGTCTGGAAACTCGAATTGCTTTAGCAAAATCTTCCTGACTAAGCCCGCGTTCCTTACGCAGCATTTCTACACGATTTTCCACTTATTAACCCTCATATCATTTTGACAAGTTTCCTTTACATAGATAGACTATCATGAGCTAAAAGCTATGTCAAGTTTCCTTTACATTCGTGATAGGGATTTAGTATACTGACATTTACCCATGATGAAATCTGCATAAAAAAACTGCAAACTAAAGTCTGCAGTTTTTTTGTCGTTACTATTCACAGTCAATGTGGAAATCTACGTGATAACGCTTTATCTTTAGACTGTTTTCACGTAATTCTTCCAAATATCTGCTAATTTCTACGGGAGATACAACTAATAAAGAGCAGCATCTCACGTAGACACCATAAATATCAGGTTAATGTATCATAAAAGACTATCCTGTTTCCGGCCTCAAGCACTGCATCTCTTATTCCATGGTAAAAAAACTTTTCTAAATTCCATGCTGATCATGCTCCTATAGCCGTTGTCATGTATAGATTACTTTTCGAAGTGCAGGGCCGGCGTTTTCATCAGGCAATGCGGTAAATCCCTGCTTTAAATAAAAGCCTTCTTTTCCCTTCGCAGCAATAAGTTGTATGCAGGTTCTGCCGCCCTTTGGAATATCTTTTTTTATAAGTTCCTCCAACTTACCAACTATTAATGCACCTATTCTTTTCCCCTGGTATTCAGGTCTTATCATTACATCCACAATGGTAAAGTACATTCCATCGCCAACAACTCGTCCCATTGCTACTGTATTGTCATTGTCCCTGGCTAAGACGCAGTAATAACTGTTCTTAAGTGCATATTCCGATTGCTCAGGGCAAAATACCTCCCAATTAACCGCCTTTCTTAAGCTGTGATAAGTTTCCACATCAGGTATTTCTTCAAAGTATTTGATATCCATTTTGTTTCCTCTTTTTTGTATTTTGGGAAAAAGCAGTACGCGAGAGTTTAATCAGTAATTATAGATTAAATATGCTCATTTGAGAGTATTTATCCGGAAGTTCATTCAGATATTCAAAGCATTTATACGGATCGGACATTATCCCGTGTTCCGTGCAGAATCTGTTGAATATGGTCAAAAGAGCTTTCTCGTTCGGGCTCTGAAGCTCATAAGCATTTCCGTAGCGCTCTATATATCTCTTTTTCATCCCGGGAAAATACTTATCAAGCGCCGCATAGTAATACTCTCGGTCTCCTTCTCTTAACGTAAGTCCCATGCCGAATATTATAATACCTTTTACGCCCACTCGTGCACATTCGTTAAGTATTGGAATGATATTATCTTCCGTGTCATTTATAAAAGGCAAGATAGGTGTGAGCCACACCACAGTCTGGATGCCTCTCTTTTGCATCTCTTCAAGAACTTCTATGCGACGTTTGGTGTTGCAGACATTGGGCTCAATGATCTTGCACAGCTCATCGTCATAGGTTGTAAGAGTCATCTGAACAACGCACTTAGCTTTTCTGTTTATCTCATCAAGAATATCGATATCGCGCAATATCCTGTCGGACTTGGTTTGTATCGCAAGCCCGAACTCATATCTTGATATGATCTCAAGGCACTTCCTTGTAAGTCCCAATTGATCTTCGCAGTGCATGTACGGATCGGACATTGCTCCCGTACCTATCATACACTTTTTTCGCTTGGATTTAAGCGCCTTTTCAAGGAGCTCCGGTGCGTTCTGCTTAACTTCGATATCCTCGAAATCATGCGTGAATTGATAGCACTTGCTCCTTGAGTCGCAATAGATACAGCCGTGAGTACATCCTCTGTAGATGTTCATCCCGTTTAGGCCGTTGTGTGAAGTTAGTATTCCTTTTGCATCAACAAAATGCATGGTTTACTCCTTGTTATTCTGATGCGAGAATCTTATCAATACTCGTCGGAAGATGCATCATGTGATGCGAAGTCATAGGTGTTAAGATCATTCCGCCGATAGTGAGTCTTCCCCAGAATACAAGCAGCCATACCGAGCGAAAATCAGTCGTAACTCCGCCCTCTTCCAGAATTCTCATGACCCATTCCTCGGGTACCATATTCTTAATCTGCTCAAGAGATAGTCCTGCCAAAATACGGCGTGTGTTCTTTCCTACTTCTATCATGTAATTCTTAAGTTCTTTTGCATTTATGTTCTTGGCCCATTCGGTTAGTTCATCGGGTTCAAG
>JAEEGJ010002950.1_pt1 | contig 72543 bp, 50 predicted proteins | sample 8958761 | NCBI WGS metagenome assembly JAEEGJ01 (sample SAMN16246546, study PRJNA631951) | gut metagenome | biome: gut microbiome; feature: rumen; material: RS-attached | host: Bos | place: Iran: Karaj | collected 2018-10 | reverse complement strand
GTAGACTTGAATTTCGACCGTGCACTCTATTGGGTTGAGACCGGTGCCCAGCCCACAGACACAGTACGTAACATCCTCAGCCGTGAGGGCGTCTACATGATGAAGCACCTCCGTGGTGGCGTGAAGAAGGGCGCTTTCGATGAGGCTGCTGCCCAGAAGAAGTTCGATGCCTGGAAGGCTGACAAGCAGAATGGCCTGAACAAGGTTCGTGAGGCAGAGGCTAAGGCTAAGAAGGAAGCTGCTGAGAATGCACTGAAGGCAGAGAAAGCTGTAAACGAGGCTATTGCCAAGAAGGTAGCCGACAAGAAGGCTGCTGAGGCTGCTGCCAAGGCAGAGGAAGAGGCTGCAAAGGCTGCTGAGGCCGCTGCTGCAGAGGCTCCCGCAGAAGCTCCTGCTGAGGAGGCTGCACCTGCTGCTGAGGCTCCCGCTGAGGCATAAGACTCTCCGCAGAACGAGACAAAATGAGGAATGGGGAATTGACCTCATTCCTCTTTTTATTTTAATGAAACTATAAGCGATGCATATCCTCGAAATACCATCTTTCTTTACCCCTTACGGCGGCGAGTTCTGCCTGGATCAGGCCAAGGCCCTGAAAGCCGTGGGGTATGAGGTGCGTATATTGAGTAATGTGCAACTGGCGCTGACGATAGATCCGGAGGGCTATTTCAAGCTGCCCTGTCGTCGCAATGAGCATGAGCAGGATGGCATCACCGTCTATCAGTCATTCCAGCGAGGTGTGCCTAAGGCTGTGCGTTGGAACATGAAGAGGTGGGTGACTATCGTCTGTGATATGTTCGACGACTATGTCGCTCGCTATGGCAAACCCCATATCCTGCATGCCCATTGTGCCAAGTGGGCAGGCTATGCTGCGATGAAGATAAGCGAGAAGTATGGCATTCCATATGTCATTACGGAACATCTTTCCAGACTTCTGTTTGAAAAGGAGTTCGGACCTGCCCCCACCGATACTTGGCAGATTCCTTTGCTGAAGGCCTGCTATCGTGAGGCTAAGATGGTCGTGCCTGTTTCTGAGGAACTGGTCGACAATATTGCCTGCTATTTCGGCAAAGACTATCGGTGGCAGGCGATATCCAACACGATAGATACGGATTTCTTCCATTATCAGCCGCGCTCACCTCAAGAAGGCCGACCCTTCCGGTTCTGTTGTCTGGCTAGTTTCTGGCCACTGAAAGGCTATGATGTGCTGATACCTGCTTTCCGGCAACTGTTGGCGTCGGGTGTGAATGCAGAACTGCATATCGCAGGCAGGGATACAGATTCGGAGGCGTGTTGCTCGATGTTGTTTGATGGTATTTTTTCTCATGGCTTACTCGACAAGAAGGCTGTCAGGGCGTTGCTTTATCAGAGTGATGCTTTAGTGCTGGCCAGTCGTAGCGAGGTACAGCCATTGGTGCTTCTGGAGGCGATGAGTACGGGTATTCCTGTGATTGCAACGGATTGCATTCCTCAGAGTTTGCGTATTGAAGGCGGCTGTACGATTGTGCCTGTAGATGATGTCGAGGCTATGGCTGGAGCGATGAAATCCGTATCCCAGAAATCATCCTTCGATGGGAAAATTCTTTCGGAGAAAGTAAATCAGATGGCTTCGCCAGAGGTGATAGGCCAGAAACTATCTGCGCTGTTTACCGACATACTCGTTTCAGCCTGACAAAGGTTTGGCGAACTATTAATCCTATCTGCCAAAGCCATTCGCGGCTCATCACAGTAAACAGGATTTGATTCTTCAGCGTTCTGTTGACCTGCCAGTTTTTTTCGCAGTTTAACGTCGCTTGGTAGAGTTGTGGTTGGTGGGCACGGAAAGCATGCATACCAAGGGCAAAGATACGGTCAGGGAAGAAATCTGCTAGATTAATGTGATGCTTTGTGGCCAGATACTGAATCAGATCGGTCATCTTCTGCACAAACGCGAATTGCTTCACATCATCAGTGGAATTCGATACTGTATTCTGTCCCAAGCTGTAGCTGAGCGTGATGTCAGGTATATAGGCAATGTCGCCATGCAAGGCCATCGAGAAGGCTATCTGGATATCCTCGCTGCAAAAGCCTTTGTTACGAAACAGGAATGTATCTTCCTCGTAGGCTTTCCTGAAGACATCGGCCCGATAGAGGGCTGTGCACAGGTGGAACACACTCATGTTGTGCTGAGTGATGATGGCCTTTAGCAGGTCGCGGCCCGGTGTGATGGGCGCATGTTGCTGTTGTCGACTTGGAATGGTCTTATGGCTCGCTTCATCGTAATACTGCCAGTTGGTAATGACCATCGTCACATTGTCGTGTGCTTCCATTATGCTCACTTCCTTTTCCAGTTTCTGAGGGTCGGTCCAGAAATCGTCACCAGCGCAATCGGCAATGTATTTGCCTCGACAGGCCAACAGGCAGTCAAAGTAATTATCGACGATACCCTTGTTATGTGGATTGCAGATTAGCCGGATGATATCCGGATAATTCTTGGCATAGCGTTCGCAGATGGCTCGGGTGTTATCTGTCGAGCAGTCTTCACCAACGACAATCTCGAAAGGCACATGACATTGTTGCATCAGGATGGAATCGAGTGTCCGGCTGATGGTGCATTCCTGATTGTAGGTGAGGACTACGACTGATATCATGTTCTCCATCATCTTTCTTTTTTCATTATTGGGAGCGTGGTGAGCAGAATCTTGCGACCTAAAGCGCTGTTGCTCAGTCTGCGGAACCAAGTGTATTTCGTGCTATACGGATGGTTGGGTAGGGGGAAAAGATTGTTCTTTCGCAAATCGTCGACGGTCTCATCCAGTTTTTCTTCCGAGCGTGTCAGCAGTATTGTGTTGTAGAGATAGTCCATCGTCAATTGGGCTACACGACGTTGCAATGCAATCTTATCGCTCTGGGGACTAATGTCGGCAAGTCTGCTGAGGTGGAGAATGACTTCCTTGGTATCGCTTAGTCGCTTTTGGATACTCGCCTCGTCTGTCTGATGGACGGCTGAGGTCGTACGCTCCCGATAGAAATAGGCCTGCGCATCAGTGATATAGACCGATTCTGCACGAATCAGCAACTGGGGTGTGAACTCCTCATCCTCACCATAGGCAATGCCAGGGGTGAAGGCTAACTTCCCTCTGACTGCTTGACGGAACAGGCAACAGCAGGCTGCCCCTCGGATATTCTCTGTGCGCAGAAGTTCTGGGCCATTCTTTATGATCGGAGGATTGAAAGCTGCTGGCGCTTTGTCGGACTTATGGGTAAAGTCGAACATTACGACATCAACATTGCTGCAGTTGCGTATCAAGTCAAGACAATATTCATAGGGATTTTTCAGTAGACAATCGTCGCCATCTACCAATTGGATATACTGGCCCTTGGCCATATCCATTGCCGTGTTTCTGGCTACACTGACACCACCGTTTTTCTGACGTACGTAAATGATGTCATCACCGTATTTGAGCAGGTCGTTCATCGGACTGACATCTGAGCCGTCGTCTACGACAATGATTTCCCGCTCAGCAGTTTCGAGATTCAGTTTCAGGATGCTGTCGATGCACTCGCAGAGCATGTCTACGGGCAGGTTGTAGCAGGTCACGATGAAACTGACCAGTGGTTGATGCGTGTTGTCGGTCATTGTCATGTCGTTGTATGATAACTCGTGTGCAAAGGTAGTTTAAAATAATGAGACTGCCAAATTATTGTAAGTATAAAATAAAATGTTACATTTTACGTTATTCATAATAGATGAGCGAAAACGAGAAAGGCGCCTACGGCCAGGTGTTGAAATACACTGGAATCTTTGGTGGCGTACAGGGACTCAATGTAATCGTGAGCCTTGTGCGCAACAAGCTTGCTGCCATTTTACTTGGGCCTGCTGGTATGGGCCTCGTCTCGCTCTTTAATGCCACCGTTGCCTTTATCTCTCAAGCCACAGGTTTCGGCATCTCCATGAGTGCAGTACGCCACATTTCGGAACTGACGGAATCTGGTGATGAAGCGCAACGAGCTTATTATATCAAGGTGGTACGTGCCTGGTCGCTGCTGGCAGCCTTGTTAGGTGTGCTGGTGTGTGTAGCCATAGGACCTTTCCTCAGTAGTAATACTTTCGCTTGGGGTAATCATACTCTACACTTCATCTTGTTGGCTCCGGCGGTAGGTATGATTGCCGTAACGGCTGGTGAGACGGCTATCCTGAAAGGCACTCGCCAGTTGAAACCCTTGGTGGTGGTGCAGACCTTCACCATCTTGGCTACACTGATACTAACAGTGCCTGCCTACTATTTCTTTGGTCAGGCGGGTATCGTGCCGGTCATCGTGCTGATGGCACTTGTCACGCTATTGTTTACCGTCAACTATTCCTGGCGGCTCTATCCCTTGCAACTCAGTGGCTCGAAGGGAATTCTCGGTGATGGTATGGAAATGATCCGTTTAGGAGTAGCCTTTACCATGGCTGGTATCGTGGGGGCAGGTTCTGAGATGCTGATCCGTTCCTGGCTGAACCTGCAGGGTGACTTGGATGCCGTCGGACTCTATAATGCCGGATATATGATTACTGTGACCTATGCGAGTATGGTATTTTCGGCGATGGAGGCAGATTATTTCCCACGTCTTTCGGCTGTCAACGGCGATGTGGCGGCAACCAATGAGACCGTCAATAAGCAGACGGAGGTGACCTTGCTGATTATTGCACCGATGCTGGTGGGGATGATTGTGTTATTGCCGGTACTGACACCACTACTGCTCAGTGAGAAGTTCATGCCGATTGTCGCGATGACGCAGGTGGCTGCCTTGGCGATGTTTTTCAAGGCTATCACGTTGCCTGCTGCCTATATCACTCTGGCTCGAGGTTATTCTCTGTTATACCTGTTCTTGGAGACGGCTTATTTCATCGTGTTTGTGTTGTTGATGATGTATGGCTATCGGCATTGGGGGCTTCTGGGTACGGGTATTGCCATCACGGCGGCCAATGTGTTCGACTTCTTCATGATTCATACGGTGGCATATTTTCGCTATGGCTATAAAATGTCATCGGCCGTGATGAGGTACAGCGCCATTCACATCCTGATAGGACTATTGGCATTCTTTACCACCATCACGGTCGACGGCTTTGTCTATTGGGTCTTCGGCATCGGCTTATCACTTGTCAGCCTGTTGTTTTCATTGCTGATTCTTCACCAAAAGACCCATTTGTGGGCTGCGCTTATGAAACGCCTGCCTTGGCTACGTAGAAATTCTGGTTAGAACCGGAAGTCGAGTTCCATATCTACTAAGTTGTAGTTGTGCTTGGCCAGATTACGATCGTTGACACGAGAGTATTCCAGATGCATTTCTAAATTTTTCGTGAAGAAATAGTTCAGACCGCACTCTACCTGATTGACTGATGTCGCCCAGTTCTTCTGATTCCGGTAAGTCTGATAGCGTGCTTTGGCATGGAGCTTACCCTTAATCACAGGCACAATGCCAAACACATACCAACCGTCGGCCTTGTCGCCCTTCGAATAGTCTATCTCGCGTACGTTGTTGCCAGGAGAGGCTGCACCCCAGCCCTGACTGTGGATATACTCTGCACGGAAGGTATACTCGTTCAGATCGTATTCAGCAGAAATGGCATAGCGGTTTTTCTCGATACTGCGTTTCTCACCAGTAATCGGGTCTAGCATACCACCACGGCTACCATTCCATCCGAAGGCACCAATGCGCACACCCTTGATGGGCATCACCCATACACCACCGATAATGTCCTTGCGATTGTCCTTGTCTTTCTCGTTTACGCCCTCACCATTGTAGATACCAATCTGATAATGGAACAATCTGCGGCCATTGGCATTGGGAAAGAGATCGCCGGCAAACTGGATACCGATGTCGCGACCGCCTGACGACTTCTCGCCTGTACGGTCACCGAAGGCAGAGAGCTTGTTGATCACGTCAGCATAGCCTCTCCAACCCTGAGTGATAGGGTGGGTGGGGTTCTCGTATGTGAAGGCACGCTTAAACTGACCTGCACGGATCTTAAATCCTGGATATTTCCTCCACTCAGCGTAGAGGTCAACCAATTGAACGGTAGGCTGTCCAGGACCAGTAGCGTTGGTGCCTTGTATCTGGGCGCGCCAGTCAAAATCGCCAATTTTGCCGTCGAGAATAAAGCGGGCCAGTCGCAGGTTGAACGAGTTGGAGTGGTTCCCTTCTGGGTCTTGTCCCTGATATTGCAACATGCCGTAGCCGCTGAACTTGATGTTGTTTACCCATGCGGGGATCTGTACTGTCTTCTGCTGCTGAGCGTCTTGCACTTCCTCTACTTCAGTAAGTGTCTCTGCGCTTGCAGGAATGGTCGTCAGCGCCACTAGCGCCATCAGACCAAATAGTCTGTTCTTTTTCATACCTTTAGGATTATAATGGGCAAAGATACGAAAATAAAACGAAATGGCCAAATGTTTTTAAGAAATTCTCTATCGGCGCTCTAATAGTACAACATTCTCGACATGGGGCGTGTGAGGAAACATATCGACGGGCTGTACGGCTACAACGCGGTAGTCTGTATCCAGATCGTGCAGGTCGCGAGCCTGGGTGGCAGGGTTACACGATACATAGACAATACGCCGAGGAGCAGCACGCAGGATGGTCTTCACCACATCGGGATGCATGCCTGCACGTGGGGGGTCGGTGATAATAACGTCAGGACGTCCGTGCTCAGCAATAAACTCGTCGGTGAGGATATCTTTCATATCACCTGCATAGAACAACGTATTGTTAATTCCGTTGATCTCGGAATTGATTTTTGCATCTTCGATAGCTTCGGGAACATATTCAATACCAATCACTTGGCGGGCCTTGCGAGCCACAAAGTTGGCAATCGTGCCTGTACCGGTATAGAGGTCGTACACCAGAGGCAGCTCTGAGTCCTCTGAGTACTCAGAAAACGCAAGCTCTCTCGCCACGCTATAGAGATGGTACGCCTGTTCGGTGTTGGTCTGATAGAAACTCTTAGGTCCTACCTTGAACTTCAAATCCTCCATCAGCTCGAAAATATGATCGGTGCCTTTGAAGACAAGTATTTCCTGGTCGCCGATGGTATCGTTACACTTTTGGTTGTCGAGGTACATCAGTGAGGTAATCTGTGGGAATTTATCGGCGATGTACTTTAGCAGCCTCATTGCCTCATCCTGACTCCTGTCTTCTGTCTCCTTACTACTTCTGTCATAGTGAAACTGTATGATAACCATCAGCTCGCCGCTTGCACTATTACGGATAATCACATCACGAAGTAGACCTACCTGTTGGCGCAGGTCGAAGAAGGAGATGCCCTGTGCAATGGCATAATCGCGGATTTCGTTGCGGATCTGATTGTGCAGGTCGTCCATCAGCCAGCATTTCTCAATCGGCAGAATCTTGTCGAAGGCACCTGTAATGTGGAAGCCGATGGCAGGTATATCTTTCAGACTCTGACTTTCATCATTGGGCAGTGAAGCAATTTCTTCCTTGGTCAGGTAGCGCTTGTTGGCACAGCCATAATCCAACTTGTTGCGGTATTCTTGTGTCTTGACACTTCCAAGAATCGGTCTGAATTCTGGCAAATCAATCTTTCCGATGCGTGTCAACTGGTCGAAAACCTGCTGTTGCTTGAATTTCAACTGCTCAGAATAGGGTAGGTTCTGCCACTTGCAGCCGCCACAAATACCGAAGTGCTGACAGAAGGGTGTCGCGCGTACATTACTATATTGTATAAACCGAATAACCTCGCCTTCGGCAAACGAGTGCTTCTTGTGTCGGATCTGCACGTCGCACACGTCACCTGGCACGCAAAATGGTACAAACACCACAAGGTCATCCCAGTGGAACAGACATTTTCCTTCGGCTGCAATAGCCTCAATTGTTACGCCTTCAAGGAGCGGTAATGGTTTCTTCTTTCTTGCCATATAATTCGTTTAGGGCACAAAATTACAAAAAAAAGTCTAAAGAAATAAGATTTTGGGTATTTTTCTTGTGTATGTGAGGAGAATTTTGTAACTTTGCACAATTCAAAAACAAAACAATTTATCATCAATAAATAAGTTATTAACGTATGAGTCAAAAAAGAGTTTACCTCTTCGGTAATGGTAAGGCCGAAGGTAATGCAAAGATGCGTGAGGAACTGGGCGGTAAGGGTGCTAACCTTGCCGAGATGAACTTGATTGGAGTTCCTGTTCCTCCTGGTTTCACAATCACAACCGATTGTTGTAACGAGTACTATCAGGTTGGTCAGCAGAAGATTATGGAGCTGCTGAACGACGATGTGATGGCTGCTGTAAAGCACATTGAGGGTCTGATGAACTCAAAGTTCGGCGACAAGGAGAATCCATTGTTGGTATCAGTTCGTTCTGGTGCTCGTGCTTCTATGCCTGGTATGATGGACACTATTCTGAACCTGGGTCTGAACGATGAGGTTGCTGAGGGTATGGTGAAGAAGACCAACAATCCTCACTTCGTATACGACTCTTATCGTCGTTTCGTACAGATGTACGGTGACGTGGTGCTCGAGATGAAGCCCGTCAACAAGACTGATATCGATCCGTTCGAGGAGATTATTGAGAAGGTGAAGAAAGAGAGTGGTGTTGTTCTGGATAAGGACCTCTCTGTTGAAGACCTGAAGAAACTGGTTCAGTTGTTCAAGGTCGCCATCAAGGAACGTACCGGTAAGGACTTCCCCAACGATCCTATTGAGCAGCTCTGGGGCGCTATCTGCGCTGTGTTCCGTTCTTGGATGAATGAGCGTGCTATCCTCTATCGTAAGATGGAAGGCATCCCCGACGAGTGGGGTACAGCCGTATCAGTGATGGCTATGGTATTCGGTAACATGGGTGACACCTCTGCTACAGGTGTATGCTTCAGCCGTGATGCTGCTAACGGTGAGAACCTGTTCAACGGTGAGTATCTGGTGAACGCACAAGGTGAGGACGTTGTGGCAGGTATCCGTACGCCGCAGCAGATCACGAAGATCGGTTCTCAGCGCTGGGCTGAGCGTGCTGGTATCTCTGAGGCTGAGCGCGTTGCAAAGTATCCTTCTATGGAGGAGGCTATGCCAGAGATTTATGCTGAACTGAATGGCATTCAGGACAAACTGGAGCATCACTATCACGATATGCAGGATATGGAGTTCACCGTTCAGGAGGGCAAGCTTTGGTTCCTCCAGACACGTAATGGTAAGCGCACAGGTGCTGCTATGGTGAAGATTGCCATCGACCTGCTGCACGAGGGTATGATCGACGAGAAGACTGCCATCATGCGCTGCGAGCCCCAGAAGCTCGACGAACTGCTGCACCCCATCTTCGATAAGAAGGCGTTAGCTGCTGCCAAGGTCATCGCTCAGGGTCTGCCCGCATCTCCTGGTGCTGCCTGTGGTCAGATCGTATTCCATGCTGACGATGCTAAGGCTTGGCACGAGGATGGTCACAAGGTAGTGCTCGTACGTATCGAGACTTCTCCTGAGGATCTCGCTGGTATGGCTGCTGCCGAGGGTATCCTGACCGCTCGTGGTGGTATGACCTCTCACGCTGCCGTTGTGGCTCGTGGTATGGGTAAGTGCTGCGTATCGGGTGTAGGTTCGCTGAATGTTAGCTATAAGGACAAGACTGTCGAGATCGACGGCGTTGTATATAAGGAGGGTGACTACATCTCTCTGAATGGTACCACTGGTCAGGTTTACGCTGGCGAGGTGCCCACCAAGGCTGCTGAGCTCTCTGGCGACTTCAAGGAGTTGATGGACCTCTGCGACAAGTACACCAAGTTGCAGGTTCGCACCAATGCAGATACCCCTCGTGACGCTCAGCTCGCTCGTGAGTTCGGAGCAAAGGGTATCGGTCTGACTCGTACTGAGCACATGTTCTTCGAGGATAAGAAGATTATCGCTATGCGTGAGATGATCCTCGCCGACAGCGTTGCCGGACGTGAGAAGGCTCTCGCTAAGCTACTGCCTTATCAGAAGGCTGACTTCAAGGGCATCCTTGAGGCTATGGACGGTCTGCCCGTGAACATCCGCCTGCTTGATCCTCCTCTCCATGAGTTCGTTCCCCACGATCTGGCTGGTCAGGAGACAATGGCTAAGGAGATGGGTGTCAGCGTAGAGGATATTAAGCGTCGTGTTGATTCTCTCGCAGAGAACAACCCAATGCTGGGTCATCGTGGTTGTCGTCTGGGTATCACATTCCCTGAAATCACCGCTATGCAGACCAAGGCTATCCTGGGTGCTGCCTGCGAACTGAAGAAGGAAGGCAAGAAGCCTATGCCAGAGATTATGGTTCCTCTGATTGGTACACTCTACGAGTTGAAGCAGCAGAAGGAGGTTATCCAGTACGCCGCTAAGGAGGTATTTCAGGAGTATGGCATCGAGGTTGAGTTCGAGATCGGTACCATGATCGAGATTCCTCGTGCTGCCCTAACTGCCGACCGTATCGCTACAGAGGCTCAGTACTTCTCATTCGGTACCAACGACCTGACTCAGATGACCTTCGGTTACAGCCGTGACGATATCGCTTCGTTCCTGCCTGTATACCTTGACAAGAAGATTCTGAAGGTTGATCCATTCCAGGTACTCGACCAGAAGGGTGTTGGCCGTCTCATCAAGTTCGCTGTGAAGGAAGGTCGTGAAGTACGTCCAGACCTCCGCTGCGGTATCTGTGGTGAGCATGGTGGCGAGCCCAGCTCTGTGAAGTTCTGCGCTAAGATCGGCATGAACTACGCATCTTGCTCTCCGTTCCGTGTGCCCATCGCACGTCTGGCCGCCGCGCAGGCTGCTGTTGAGGAGTAATCGTAAGATTTCAATCAATATTTTTGAGCGCAATTCCCGTTTGGGTGTTGCGCTCATACATTTAATGACATTTTTATATGGGGGATGCCGTCAAGCATGAATATGTCGGATGATTGTCTGAAACCTAAGTTTTCATAGAAACCTTTGGCGTACTCCTGTGCTTCAATATCTATTTGCTTTGCACCGAAGTGGTCTTTTGCAGCATCAATGGCATGAAACATTATTTGCTTACCATAGCCTTTGCATCTTTCTGTTGTAATGACTCTGCCTATTGAGATTTCCTTCATGTGAGTACCTGCAGGACAAACACGAGCCAAAGCGACAATCTTGTCTGCGATGGTAAGCCATAGATGAACCGACTTCTTGTCATCTTCATCCATGTCCTGATAGACGCAGTTCTGCTCAACGACGAACACCTCATTACGAATCCTCAGCAGTTCGTAAAGCTCATCATTAGTCAGTTCTTGGAACGATTTCTTATGCAGCATAGGTTTATTATTTAATTTCTGATAAGCGATACGCTCATCTCCATTGGCAAGGTATATGATGCCACAATTGATAAAGCCATGCTTCTCGATGTTGTGCTGCATGATTCGATTGTCCTTATGGGTATCGATGCGGATATTCGAATCGTGGGAGAAACAGAAGTCCATGATGGTGTTGAAGATGCCATGAGCCTCAGGATAGCTGGCGATACGATGGATGACATGATACGGAAGAGTATCATTTATCCACTTACCATTGTATATCTTTGAATAGGTAGGCTCAGGAGAGGGTAGGAAAGCGAAATAGGCGACAATGCGGTCTGCGTCTTCAATGACAAAACTACCATGCTTCTCCATATCGCTAATAATGACAGCTTCAGACGGATATCCCTCTCCCCATTGGTTCATGTTGCCAGATTGCCGCATAATTCTCTTTGCGGCATCTATGACTTTCATTATCTCAGCTACATCTGTCGATCTGGCTTCTCTGACATTCTTATTCATATTAATCAAAACTGTTTCCCCACAATATACCAAAATCACCTCTTGTCCTTGGCCTGTCTTGCAAACTCGAACAGTGATTGGGGCAGGTGACAATAACCAGTTGGATTCTTATCCAGGTAGTCTTGATGATACTCCTCTGCCGTATAGAAGTTTTCCAAGGGCAGTTTCTCTACGGCCAAAGGCTGCTGATAGTTCTTCTGTTCCTCATTAAACACCTTCTCAATAACTGATAAATCCTCTGAATCAGTATAGTAGATGCCGGTACGATAGCGAGTCCCTTCATCGTGGCCTTGTTTGTTGAGACTTGTCGGGTCGATGGCCTTGAAGAACATTTTCAATAGGAATTCGAGGCTGACAACATCAGGATTGTATTTCACATATACTGTCTCAGCATATCCTGTTGTATCGGTATAGACCTCTTTGTACGTAGGGTTCGCAGTGTGTCCATTGGCAAAACCCACAGCTGTTTCTATTACCCCCTCAATCTGTTTGAAGTAATGCTCTGTTCCCCAGAAACATCCTCCGGCAAGGTAGATGTCCTTGCCGTTCTTTACGTCATTAATCAGTTGGTCGTCCATGATCTTCATGTCAATTAATAGAATTTTACGATATCGTCAAATGACCGATGGCGGGGCTGTATTGGTTCACCTTTGCGATAGCCAAGAGAGATGACGGCCATGATGGTCTCACTCTCTGGGATAGCAAAAAGCTGACGTAACTTGTTGGCTTCACGCATACCCATGATGAGTGTGTCAAAGCCCATAGCACGCGCCTTCAGTACAAGGTAACAGTTCGACAGACCATTGTCGTAAGCTCCCCATCCATCGCCTACTTCGTTGGCAGGATTGCCTTGAAAGAAACCGCTCTTACCACGCTCAAAGGTTGAGACAATGAGTACGGGTGCTTCCTTGATGCGCGATTTATTGCCACCGACGAGATCCTGCACTGCTGCAACTTTCTCAGGGGTGATTGCAACATAATAATGCGTCGGCTGCAGGTTTGCCCACGATGGTGCTTCTTGTACAGCTTCGAGTAGTTCGCGAACCTCGACCTCTGAGATTTTCTTGGTGGCATCGTAGCTGCGGACGCTACGGCGGGTGGTTAATACTTCATCGAAAGAAGGTGATTTCTTCTCTTGTGAACAGCCCGGCAGCACTACCAGTGTTGCGAGGGCTACAAAAACAAACAGTCTTTTCATTTTTGTCAGTTGTTATTATTCATCCTCTTGCCATTTGATAGATGGCTTCCATATCCTCTGCTTTGAGTACTTTGAGAGCACCGCAGGTAGAGGTATAGTTGCGACTGCACTTACGGGTCATCTCGCGGATTTCATCATCGGTGATATCTCTGCCGATAAGTTCCTTGATGTTGATAGGCATACCGATGGCGTGGTAGAAACGCTCCATAGCCTCGATCCCTTTCAGGGCTGTACCCTCAGGGTCGGTAAAATCGTTGGGCACATCCATCACATTGACGGCAAAGCGAACAAAGCGCGAGAGATTCTCATGCATGGTATAGCGGGCCCAACTAGGCCAGATAGCAGCCAGACCGGCACCGTGGGTGACATCAAACATGCCGCTGAGTTCATGCTCAAGCTGGTGGGTAGCCCAATCGTCTGCGACACCACAGCCTGTCAGTCCCCAGTGGGCGACGCTGCCACCCCACATCACTTGCGCACGATTGCGATAGTCTTCTGGATTCCTTAAGACTTCAAAGACGGCTGTCTTCATCCTTCGCAATACAGCCTCTGCCAGGTCGGTGGTCAGATCCATATCATCGTCCTTGGTGAAGTAGCGCTCCATGGTGTGCATCATCATATCAGTCACACCAGCGGCAGTCTGATAAGGGGGAAGGGTAAAAGTGCGACGGGGATTCATGATGGCAAATTTCGGGCGCGACATATTGTTGCTGTAACCCAGTTTTACATCGCCGTCCTCATTCGTTATAACGCTGGCCTCACTCATTTCACTGCCCGCTGCGGGGATGGTCAATACAGAGGCCACAGGCAGCATCTTTTCCGGTTCGGCTTTACCAAGGTAGAAATCCCATACATTGCCTTGATAACAGACACCATAGGCGATGCACTTTGCAGAGTCGATGACGCTACCGCCACCCACGGCGAGGATGAAGTCGACACCCTCCTGGCGACACAAATCGATACCTTTCTGTGCCAATGAGAGCCTGGGATTAGGCACTACACCTCCCAGTTTCACATATTTGATTCCACCTTCGTTTAGTAAGCTGCAAATCTTATTAAGCAGGCCCGATTTCTCTGCACTTTTGCCACCATAATGTACCAGCACTTTCGTGCCACCATATTTCTTTACCAATGCAGCAACCTGCTCTTCTGATTGTTCTCCAAACACCACTTCTGTGGGTGCATAGTAATTAAAATCTTTCATATTCTTTTTTATTATTATAACTTTGTTTTTGCCTTCAATACTAATTTGTCGGATGATCCGCCTACAAACACAGTCATTTTACCATGTTCCAGTTTCCAGTCCTGCGTGGCCTCGTCCCAGTGACAGAGGTCTGCACGGCGTATGGGTATGGTGATATGCTGGCGTTCGCCGGCCTTGAGGGCCACACGATGGAAGCCTTTTAGTTCTTTGACTGGGCGGCTGATAGCAGATCCCTGACGAGAGATATAGACTTGTGTTACCTCTTCGGCATCGATAGCAGAGCGGTTGGTGAGCATGAAACTCACTTCGAGGCTTTCGCCTACGGTTTTCACCTTCAGGTCGCTATATTGGAATTTCGCATACGAGAGGCCAAATCCAAAGGGATAGGCTACGGCGACCTTCTTTTCATCGTACCAGCGATAGCCAACGAGGTCTTCTTCTGCATAGTTGGCGATGAGTTGCTGGCGTCTGTCATTACTGCGATTTCTGGTGAGGTCAACGAAGATGTCGCCTTGATTGCTGTTCTCCATCTTCTGTGGATAGGTGCCTGTGGCGTAGGCCGGCACATCCTCTAGTTTCTTGGGCCAGGTCATGGGTAATTTGCCTGATGGTGAGATTTCGCCTGTCAGCACTTCGGCCAAAGCCTGTCCGCCCATAGAGCCGTTAAACCAAGAAGCAATCAATGCACCCGAGACCTTGCTGACGGTGCTCACATCAACAGGACCTCCTGAAACAATCACAGTTATCAGTTTCGGATTGGCCTTGGCTAGGGCCTCAGCGAGTTCATCCTGCCCTGAGGGTAGGGTGATTGTCTTGCGGTCGCTGCCCTCGGTCTCCACTTCGCGATTGTTGCCAGCGAAGAAAAGCACGATGTCGGCAGCTTGGGCTACCTTCACAGCTTCGTCAACCAGTTGGGGATCAGCCTTCTGGATGGGATCCTGACGTCTGTTGCGGCTATCGCGGTCGAACCCCTTATAGCCCTTGGCATAAGTGAGTTTCACGCTATTGCCTAATTTCTGTTTCAAACCTTCATAGGGTGTTATTTCACGACGGGTCTTCACACCTGCTCCAACACCCCCCAGCGCCATCTTTGTGAGGGCATTCTCACCAATCACTGCGATGGTGCGAACGCGTCTGGTGTCGATCGGAAGCAGTTTTTCGTTTTTCAGTAAGACGATGCTTCGGCGTGCTAACTCCAAAGCAGTCGTCATCTCCTCTTCATTGCCTACAGGCTTGCTGTTTGCTACCGCTTTATCGATGGGCTTCACCGTTAGACGTACACGAAGGATCTCTTTTACGCGCTGGTCGATGACATCCTCGCTGACCTTGCCTGCCTTCACGGAGTCAAGTAGTGCCTGCCCCATGAATCGGCTGCCTGGCATCTCCACATTCATGCCTGATGTGACGGCGTCGACTGTAGAATGTACACCGCCCCAGTCGCTGATCACCATACCTGGAAAGCCCCATTGTTCGCGTAAGACGGTGGTCTGCAGATGCTTGTTTTCTGAGCACCAGCGCCCATTCACCTTATTATAAGCTGCCATCACCCCCCAGGCATCGCCGTCGCGTACGGCCATCTCAAAGGGACGCAGGTAGATTTCATGCATAGCACGGTCGGAAATACGTACATCGACATAGCCTCTGGCTTCCTCTTGGTTGTTAAGGGCAAAATGTTTCAGACAAACTGCCGTACCGTCGTCTTGTGATCCTTTGGTATAAGCAACAGCCAGCATGCCGCTGAGCAAGGGGTCTTCGCTCAAGTATTCGTATGTCCGTCCACCAGTGGGGATACGCTGTATGTTTATAGCTGGTCCGAGAATCATGTCCTTACCACGCAGTCGGGCTTCACGGCTCATACCTCGTCCGTAGGCATAGGCCCACTCTGTACTCCAGGTGGCTGCTAAAGCAGAGCCAGTTGGGAAAAAAGTAGCAGAGTCTGTCGTCAGATGAGCTGAATTCCAGGAGTGGGGTTCCATTTCCTCACGGATACCAAAGGGGCCATCGGCATATTCTATATCGGCGATACCCAGACGGGGTATACCTTCGGACGAGAACATGTTCTTACCATGAAGCATGGCAATCTTCTCTTCCAATGTCATTCCCTTGATGATGGCCTCGATTTTTGATTCATGATTCAAGAGACGTGAGTGTTTGGCTTGTGAATGAACCGTTGTCGTCGAAGTCAGGGCGACGACTATCATGCATGTCGTGATTTCTTTGAATTTCATATTCTTATTTATAGTTTTAATGATGATTTTTCTTGAGATATTCAGAGGGAGTATGATTATACATTAGCTTAAAGTAATGAGTGAACTGTTTTGCAGAAAGTCCCACCATATCAGATACTTCAGATATATTGGTACGCCCTTGGTCCAATAGGCTCTTACCTCGTTTCAGTTTCACGATTCTGATAAACTCCAGTGGCGACTTACCCGTGATGGCCATGAGTTTCTTGTAGAGGTGTCCGCGTGTCATTCCCACATCACTGCTGAGTTGTGTCACCGAATAGTTCACATCCTGTAAGTTGGCTTCGATGTTGGCAATCACATGACTGATGAGCTCCTCGTCGAGCGAACTGATAGTAATCTCGCTAGGTTTGATTTCTATGCCTGTGGCCACGCTGTTGTATACGTTCTGCGACCATTCCATTACTTTGCGGATGCGCAGTCGCAATACGGCTAAACTGAAGGGCTTGGTGATATAGTCGGCAACACCTTCTTCCAGTCCGGCTACGATATTCTCCTCGCTGCTCTTGGCTGTCAACAGGATAACTGGTATGTGCGAGTAGTTGATATTGCCTTTGATTTCACGGAAGAACTCGATGCCGTCCATTTCTGGCATCATGACGTCGCTGACAATGATACTGATATTGTCTGTCTTTGCCAGCACCTGTAGCGCATCTTTGCCGTTGACCGCCACCAGCACATGATATTCGTCGCTAAGGCTGCGCTGCAGGAAGAGTCTGGCGTCTGTATTGTCATCGACGACAAGGATTGTGGCTTTATCCAAGACCCCATTGTCGGTGATGACTTCATCAGCGAGAACGTCGCTCTCAGAGGTAAGCTCCTCCACATTCTCACTCGTCTCGTCCACAGGCAAAGTCACAGTGAAGATGGTGCCCTTCGGCTCATTGTCGGCGATGGTGATATGTCCGCCCAGCATGTCGACGTATTGTTTGACGATGTTGAGTCCGATACCGCTGCCTTCCTGTTCCTGACCGTGGGTTTCTTGTATGAAGCGGTCAAAGATGTGTTGCTTGTCGTTGATGCCAATGCCTGTGTCGGCCACACTGAGCACCAGCTTTTGGGCATTGTCGGCCTGTTGGATGTTGAGCGAAACAGTTACCAGACCATTGTCTGCATTGTATTTATAGGCATTCGACAACAGGTTGGTGATGATTCGCCTGATCTTGTTTTCGTCGAAATTGATCATGACGGGGGTGGGGGGGAGTTGCATCTGCAGCCTGACTTGTTTGCGTATGGCGTAATAGACGAATCCTTGTATTGTCTGTCTGACGAAGGCCACGATATCGCCGTGTCGCAGATTCACTTTCTCCATGCCGACATCCAGTTTGCGGAAATCCAACAGTTGCAGGATGAGGTCATACAGTTGTCGGGCATTTCGCCAGGCCACGTCTATTTCAGCCCGTATGGCGTTGGGCAAGTTGTTCTGGCGAATCTTTTCCAATGGGGCGACAACGAGTGTCAGTGGGGTTTTCAGGTCGTGGCTGATATTGGTAAAGAACCTGATCTTCTCTTCCTCCATCTCGTATTTCTCCAAGTTCATCTCCAGCTGTTTGATGGCGAGTTCGCGTTTCTGCCTGCGTCGCATCATGACGTACAGCAGATATGCGATGAGGCCCAATAGCAGAAGATAGATCAGGAAAGCTGGCGTTGACAGCAGGAATGGCGGCTTCACCCTGATGGTGAATTCAGAGATGTCGCTCATCTCATCCGATATGTCTGCTGCCGTACTCATCAGCTGGGCTCTGACTTGTAGCACATGTGTACCAGACTGTAAGCCTACGAAATAGAACATATTCCCAGGCGCCTTTGTCCATTCCTTTTCGCCTTTGAAGCGATAGAGGAATATGGTCTTGCGAGTCAGTGCTGGCGCCATAGCCGATACAGAGAGACGTAGACGGTCGTCGTGTTGTATGGTATGGTCGATGGGGAACTGGGTGTCGGATATACCATTGATTCTGAAGTCTGTAAATTCCACATGCAGCTTGGGCAGGCGTGCTTCAATGTCTTCGGGCGGAATGCTGATATAACCGTTGTAACTGCCCAATAATACGGTACCATCTGCTGTGGTCAATGCTGCATTGTTGGAGAAGACGATATTATGCAGGCCGTCGGAATCGAAGAAGGGATAGCATTTGAGGTCGGTTGTGATACAAGTCAGGCCGTTGTCGGTACTGGCCCATACGCAGCCCTTGCCTCCTGCCAACGCTCTGACTACGTTGTGCGACATACCCTGCTCAGTCGTGAAATGGCTGATGGCGTCGTTTTGGGGATTGTACACCCATAGTCCGTTTCTGCTGCCTATCCACAGGCAATTGTGATTACACAACTGAAATGAGGAGATATATTCTCCTTTCAGCTGTTCGAGCTTTTCTATGTTCGCAAAACGATCCTTCTTGCAGTCAAAGGCCGACACACCCATAGAGGTTCCAATATACACGATGTCGTCGGATGCATCATATGCCAGGCAGAGGATACCATTCGATAGCAGTGGCGAGTCGTCGGAAGAATAATTGCTGATGCGTCCGTCGGCTGTTATTTTAACCACACCCTTATCGACGGTTGCCACCCATAGGTTCCCATGCGCATCGGTAATCATAGCCTTCACATATTTCAGGTGGTTGTCTTCGGGATATAGCTGGCTAAAGCGGTTTCCGTCAAATCTGGCGATACCGTCGCCGTAAGTTCCCACCAATATATTACCGTTGCGATCGGTTGACAGTGAGGTCACGATATTCGAGGGTAACTGGTGCGTGGCAGTCGTATAGACGTGTCTGTCGGCAGCCTTTCCTGCCAGCGATGTCTTCATGAGTCCACTTCCGTCGAAGCCTATCCAGAGATTCCCCTTTCCATCCTGTATCAGCGAACTTACGTCTTCGTACTCACCAGTAGAGATATGATTGAATCTTGGACTGTTCATATCCGTAAAGGCCACACCCAGTTTGGCCGATCCCACCCACATGGTGTTGTTCTCATCAAGATAGAAACAGGAGATATGACTGCTATGTGGAAGGAAGGCCTTGGTCGTCATCGCTTCTTTCATTGGTTGACTATCGCCCTGATATTCATATATATGGATACCCGCATTGCCCGTACCTATCCATAGGTGGCCGTCGTTGTCTTCTGCGATGGTATTGATATAGGCAATACCCATCTGCTGTAATTCCGATAGCCGACGCCATTGCCAGGTTTTGAGCGACAACTGCCATTGGGCGCCTGCTTGCGAATGCGAGTTGAATACCCAGAGGTTCATATGATTGTCGAGATAAACCTTGCTGTCGCGGTTGAAACTCTCAAGCGGGGCTTGTGTTCTCAGGATAAGCCGGCTTTCTTTCAGCGCCACTTCATATATTTTATAATCGGTGGTGACAATCATGGTTGTTCCGTTTTTCGCAACGATGTGTCCGATGGGTGATCGGCTGTAATTAGAGAAATGCTGGATCTTCCGTTGGGAATAGTCGTAATGATACAGTCCCATCTCTGTTGCGACCCACAGATTATGCCTGTCATCGACATAGAAAAGTTTCATCGTTCCTTCCACTCCAAACTTCGCCAGTCGGGCTGCACCGTCTTTCTGCCAGGTATTATTCTTGCGGTCATAAGTGTACAAGTTGCGTACAGATACCATCCAGAGCGTGGTGTCGGCAGTCTCTCTGACCATAGATACGTCGTTGCCGCTACCACCATACTGTAAAGGCATATAGTTCGTCAGACGATAGCCGTCATAACGGCTGATGCCATTGATGGTCGATAGCCAGATATAACCATAGGTGTCGCGTGTGATATCCCTCACAAAATTGTCTGCCAAACCGTCTTTTGCATCGATGGTCTGGAAGAAAATGTCTGTTGCAGAACATGGCAGGAATGATGTCAGAACCATTCCGACAGCCATGATGAAATGCCGAATCTTCATTCTGTATAGGGATTACTTCACAAAGGTAATAAAAAAAGTGACTGTTTGATGTTTTCTCCTGTTTTATTTTCCGGATTGATAGTTTTTTTAACTTTTCAGCCTCCGATATGTATCCATTTTGCCCCCAAATGTATCTGTAATACAATTGGTAAGAAAGATAATACAGCCCTATTGTGACGATTGCTGATTTGTGACTATCTTTGCACCGTAAAAAATGACCAACGCAATTCAATATAATAATCTGGGAAACCGCCAATCGGTTTTACCGTTGTTGATGTTAGTTAGATAACAGTTGATTAAAAAATGTAGTTATTGTAATGGTAAAAATGGTTTGTGACAAATCGTTGCCTATTTGGCAATAGCGTTAGGAAAAGGATTCGGCAGTGATTGTCGGATCCTTTTAGTTTGGCCACTGAAAGATTAATTTTTCTTGATTTTCTTGGAGTTTACGGATATTCTTCGTATCTTTGTCGCATGATTTAGACAATATAACGACTTAAGCTTATGAAACGACTTGTTCTTATCCTTTCTTTGATTTGCCTAACCATCCCTGGTTGGGCAGAGCAGGTTTCTCGTGATCAGGCCATGCGCAAAGCCCAACAGTTCCTGAGTCAAAAGGGATTACCAAGCTCTGTAAAAGCAGCAGAGACAGAATTGTCTCGCCGTCGTGCGCAAGGCATACCTCAACCAGACTACTATTACGTATTCAACAATGACCAGAATCTGGGTTTTGTCATCATCAGTGGCGACGACCGGGCTGAGACCGTGCTCGGATATGCTACATCGGGTCGCTTTGATGTTGATAATATTCCCAGTAATATGGCTGCTTGGCTGCAAGGCTATGCCGACCAGATCAAGTATATTCAGGAACATCCAGCCCTGTCTGCTCAGGAACAAACCGTCAGAAGGTCATATCCTGCAATCTCAAAGCTGATGACATGTCAGTGGGATCAGGATGATCCATTCAATGCTGAATGTCCTACCGTTGGAACAAAGAAGTGTGTTACAGGATGTGTCACGACTGCTGTATCTCAGATTCTTTATTATCATGCAAAAACAAGTGGATATACCCCATCGAGTACTGCTATTCCAGGTTATACCACAGAGAGCCGTGGCGATAAGATGCCGGATTTGCCTGCGGCATCATTTGACTGGGTAAACATGATTGATGTTTACAACAGTTCGGCTACAGCTGAGCAGAAGGCTGCCGTCGCAAAACTGTTTCAGTATGTTGGCACAGGCTTGAAAGCAGCATATGATCTTTCTGAAAATGGCGGCACCTCAGTACGGGATAATATGCCGGAAATCGTCTTTAAGGATTATTTTGGCTACGGCAATGGTATACAACTTGTCCATAGAGCTGATGCAATACCTGAAAGCGAATGGGATAACCTGATTTGTAATGAGTTGGCTAATGGACGTCCTGTGCTTTATAGCGGACAGGGTAGTGCCGGCGGACACACATTTGTCATCGATGGCTATGATGGCGCAGGTAAATATGCTATAAACTGGGGTTGGGGCGGATATCAAGACAATTATTTCGCTCTGAGTGCACTGAATCCTGAATTAGGCGGTGCCGGCGCAGGTGGAGGTGGATTCAATTATAAGCAATCGGCTCTTGTGGGTATTTCGCCAGCTGATGTTACACCATATCAGATTTCTGAGACGGTAGTACTGACTACAGACTATATTGAATTGCCAGCAGGAGATAATATTTATACCATACCCGCAGGCTATTCTCAGTTTGGTCCAGTTACAATATATGCTAGATATAAAAGTGAGTTGTCAAGTGCATATAATATTGAATATAATTATAAGATCCTAAAGAATGGCGAGTTCTTAGAGTACTTGTTTAAGACCTCACCGGGTTTCTCTTCTTTCGGACCTGGTTATTATTTCCCATATAATACTTCCGCATCACGCCTAGATGAGATGTCGTTTTACCTCCCTGATTGGGATAGCTATAGTAGTACTTTAGGCTTATCATTTAAAGAACCTGGTACATATAAAATGATTCCTGTGTCTCGTGAGGCTGGAACCAGCGAATGGATTGAGAATGTCAATAGTGAGAAATATTTCATTACTGGTGTCGTCAGTTCGGATATGAAATTGAAAATGTATGTAGGCGAACCCGGTGGTTCTGATCCGAAACCAGAGGTGACACAGGCAGATCTGGATAACCTGACCAAACAGTATGCGGCTCAAAAAATGGCCATTGAGACTAAATTAGCAGCTATTGCTGATAATGAGATGAGGCTGAGTGCCGTTGCACAGACGCTGACTAAGAAAACGAATGCCCTCAGCACCATTGATGCCAAGATCGCTTCTTTGGAAGAAAAACTGAAGAGTGAGTATCTGACAGCAGAACAGAAGCAGAGTTATACGAATCAGCTGAATGAGATTAAGGCGCAGATTGCTGCTCTGCTGACCCAAATCAATTCTGCGAATTCAGAGTTGGAGTCACTTCAAAGTAAGGGCAATTCGCTTAAATCCACGCTTAACGGCCTGTTAACCTCTTCCAATGCGCAAGCTGCAGCCGTAGCGTCTATTACGACAAAGGCTGATTTAGAAACCTCTCAGGCAAAACTGGCAGAGATTACAACCCAATTGTCTGCTTGCGACGTCTCTTCGGAAGCCTCTAAGATTACCGCGTTGGAGTCTAGCGCTACCACGATTGGAATGTCTGACACATCAGGCATGTCGACTAATCTGACAACCCTCGAAACCACCATCGATGCGGCTATTGAGGCTGGTAAGAATGCAAAGGACGAAGAGGCTAAGGCCAAACTGGAGGAAGGCAAGAAAGCTTTGGCAGAGGCTTGCGATAAGATAGCGGCTGAATTGTTAGGAAAGCAGGAGGCTGTCGCTGCTAATGAAAAGACGTGTCTTGCAATCGAGACTGCTATTAAGGAGGCTCAGGATGCCATAGAACCTGTAGAGAAGAAGATTGCTGCCATCAAGGAGAGTCTGAAGAGTGAGATGCTCACCGCTGAACAGAAGGCGGACTTCAGCAGCAGACTCGAAACCCTCGAGAAAGCGAAGTCGGCTTATGCTGACAATGTGAAGAGCCTGTCGGATGCACTTGCGCTTGCTAAGAAAGACAATGAGAATTTGATGTCTGTACTTAATGAGATATCTGCGCTGATTAAAGACCTGCATTCCGGCATCAATGCCATTACCACGACCGATGCCTTGGATAAGGCGAAGGAAGATGCCGAAAAAGTGGAGGCACAACTGTCGGCTGTCAGTGGGGCTGAGGTAGAGAAGCAACTGCTATCGCTCCAAGACAATCTTGGCAAACTATCTCTTGACGATACCACTAAGGACCTTGCTGCGCTGGAGGATGAGGTCGACAAGGCCATTGCTGGCGGACAGGAGGAATACGAGAAACAGCAGGCCGAGAAGCTCGCCAAGGCTCAGGATGCGTTTAAGGCAGCCATCGGCGTACTGGATGAGACCATCGAGGCGCAGGAGGCCGATTACAATAAATGCATGGAGGTGATAAACATTCTCAAGGCATTGATGGCTGAAATCAACACTGCCATTCCTCAAATGAAGGCCCAATATGCTGAGATAGAGAAGAAGTTTAAGGATTTCATCGATAAGCAGGCGAAAACCCGTTCCGACGACTCGGAAGTCATAGAAAAGTTACAGCAGAAACTGGCAGAACTTAATGAGAGTATCGGAAAACTTGAGAGCCAGAGAGAACAGATTGCCCTTCAGATCGTACAGCTGGATCAGCAGGCAAAGGACTATGCGGATGTCATCGCGGCTGCCAAGACATCCAGGCAGACGCTGTATGACGCTCTGTCGTCGGCTACCACTGCTGATGAGGTCGACAAGCTGACGGCATCTGTCAACAAGGCAAAGCTCGACTTGGCATCAGAGGGCACTGGTCATTACAATCTGCTGGCTAAAAACTGTAATGCCGTTACCGATTACGTGAGTGATGTCGTTGACAATGTGAATGTAGTTGATAAGACCATAAAGATCGTGGAAATGCAGGTGGAAGAGGTTGTAACGGCCATCAACCAGCTGATCATCGACGAGTCGGAGGTCGTCGCTCGCTACGATATGAAGGGCAATCCTGTCGACAGCACCTATAAGGGCATGCAGATCATCCGATTGAAGAACGGAAAGACTATCAAATTGAACGTTAAATAAACATTATTAATTATTAAAGTAACAAGATTATGAAAAAGTTTATTATGTCGATGGCACTGGCCATCATCGCAGGTGTTTACACCGCTCAGGCACAAGATGTGATTACCGATCCTGTAGCTGCCGCTCAGGCTCAGCAGGATGCTATCAAGGCTCAGAAGGCTGCCGAGAAGGAGGCCAAGAAGAAGCAGAAGGCTATCGAGAAAAAAGAAAAAGAGGCCAAGAAAAAGGAGAAGGCCATCAAGAAGCACAACGATGCCGTAAAGAAGGCCGAGAAGGCTCAGAAGGCTGCTGAGAACGCTGCCGAGAAGGCCCAGAAGGCTGCCGAGAAGGCTGCACAGAATCCTGGCGACCTGAAGCTTCAGGCTAAGGCTCAGAAGGCTGCTGCAAACGCCACGAAGGCTCAGTTGAGAGCAGAGAAACTGGCCAAGAAAGCGAAGTAAATACGCTTGAACTCACAAAAAAAAGATCGGCAGATTCCATTCCGGAGTCTGCCGCTCTTGGTTAGAGATGATTAATGAGTGTCTAACTGAGTCCATTCATACTCAGGGAGATACGGTTACGACGGCGGTCGACTTCGATGACGCGGACGTGGATGTGCTGATGGAGCTTGACGACATCAGTGGGATGAGCAATGCGTCGATTCGCCATCTGTGAGATGTGTACCAAGCCATCCTGATGGACACCGATGTCAACAAAGGCACCGAAGTTGGTGATGTTGGTAACGATGCCTGACAGTTCCATGCCCTCGATGAGGTCATCGATGGTGTTGACGCGTGAGTCGAACTCAAATTCCTCGATCTGCTCACGGGGATCGCGACCAGGCTTTTCCAGTTCCTTGAGGATATCGGTAAGGGTAGGGATGCCTACTTCAGCAGTCACGTAGCGTTTGATATCGATGGCCTCGCGCTTCTCCTTATTATTAATAAGGTCGATGACGGCACAATTCTGATCCTTGGCCATCTGTTCGACGATGTCGTAGCTTTCGGGGTGGACGGCGGAATTGTCGAGCGGATTGCTTGCTCCTGGGATACGGAGGAAACCTGCACACTGCTGGAACGCTGAAGGACCGAGACGAGGTACTTTCTTGAGTTGAGCCCGAGCAGTGAAGGCTCCGTTCTCTTTGCGATAGTCGACAATGTTCTTGGCAAGGGTCGGGCCAAGTCCGCTGACGTACATGAGCAGATGCTGTGAGGCGGTATTGAGGTTGACGCCAACGTTGTTAACACAACTCTCAACGGTATAATCGAGGGCGTTCTTAAGTTTCGTCTGGTCGACGTCGTGCTGATACTGTCCTATGCCAATGCTCTTGGGGTCGATCTTGACGAGTTCTGCGAGAGGGTCCATCAGACGGCGTCCAATAGAGATGGCTCCGCGCACGGTGACATCTTCGTCGGGAAACTCGTCGCGGGCTATCTTTGAGGCGGAATAGATGGAAGCCCCATCTTCGCTGACGGTGAAAATCTGGGGTTCATACTGACTAGAGGCGTTGGATGGGCTAGGAATGTTGTAGCGGCCAGCGAGGACATCGCGGATGAAATCGTTGGTTTCGCGACTGGCAGTGCCATTGCCAATGGAGATGGCTTCGATCTGGTATTTTTGGAGCATCTTCTGTATAGCCATTGCCGACTCCATACGCTTGTTGACGGGCGGGTGGGGGAAAATGGCCTCATGGTGGAGCAGATTGCCCTGTGCATCGAGGCAGACGACCTTGCATCCTGTACGGAACCCCGGGTCGATGCCCATCACCCGTTTCTGTCCTAAGGGGGCTCCAAGCAACAATTGACGGAGGTTCTCAGCAAAGACACGGATAGCCTCCTCGTCGGCCTTCTCCTTGCTGAGGGCTGCAAACTCTGTTTCTATGGAGGGCTTGAGCAGTCGCTTATAGCCATCCTCAACTGCTTCGGCCACTAATTTGCTACAAGACGTGTTACCATAGACATAATGGCGCTGGATACGTTCGATGCACTCGTCATCGTCGGGCGATATGCTGATGCGGAGCATGCCTTCGTTCTCACCTCGACGCATGGCCAGAAGACGGTGGGAGGAACAGCGCTTGAGGGGCTCCTTCCAATCGAAATAATCGCTGTATTTGGCAGCCTCATCTGTATCTGCTTTTGCTTTGACCACCTTTGAGGTGATATAAGCCTGACGACGGAAGGCACCCCGGAGTTGTTGGCGGATGCGTTCATCCTCGCTGACCGTTTCGGCAATGATATCCTGAGCGCCTTTGATGGCTGTCGCAACATCTTTTACATCGCCCTTAATGAATTTCTCTGCTGCACGCTCTGGGTTATGTTCCCGCTGGAGCAGGAGTATCTTGGCGAGAGGCTCCAAACCCTGTTCGCGGGCTACCTGGGCCCTGGTACGGCGCTTGGGCTTGTAGGGCAGATAGATATCTTCGAGTTCGGTGGCATCCCAACAGTCGTTGATGCGCTTCTCCAGTTCGAGTGTCAGTTTGTCCAGATCGGCGATGGTCTTGAGTACCGTCTCTTTACGCTTCTGGATCTCCTTAAACCGTTTATATTGGTTGCTGATAGCAGCAATCTGTACTTCATCGAGTCCGCCTGTGCGTTCCTTGCGATACCGGGAGATAAAGGGAATGGTGCAGCCCTCGTCGAGCAGCGCCAAAGTGTTGCCGACAGCCCGTTCCTGCAGGTTGAGTTGCTGGGCTATCAGTCGTGCAAAGCTGTTCTTTTCCATACAATTCGTTAATTTATGCTGCAAAAATACGAATAATCCGCGAGAATTGTGTACTTTTGCACACTGAAATTGAAAAATAATGAGAAATAAGATTATATTATCAGTGGTATTGCTGTTGTCGGCCCTGACCTCTATCCATGCTCAAGACAATCCCAATGCGCGACAGGCGAGACGGATTTTCAATCAGGCCTATCAGCAGGTTTTCGGTGAACAAGGTGCAACACTGCGTTACGATGTGAACATTACTGGGATCTATAAGACTTACGGAACGATTTGGTATAAAGGCAAGAAAAGCAAATTTGTAGATGCGAAGATGAATTCCTGGAACGATGGCGTGACTGTGTATACCATCAAGAACAAGAAAAAGAATAAAGAGGTGGAGATTCATAACGCCAAAAACAATAAATCGGACAAGTATTCGAGTAAGTTCAAATTTGAGCCGGATAATTTTGACTATAGCATTGCCAATCATGAACAGGGCCTCATGCTGACGCTGAAGGCAAAGAAGGGCGCGAAGGGTATTAAGGAGGTGCATGCTCTAGTGAAGCGCCAGACTTACGAGCCCATCAGTTTACGCATCAAGATAGCCTTTATCTGGACCACCATTAAGATCTCTAATTTCAAGTCGGGTGGTATTACAGATGAGATGCTGCGGTTTCCTGTCGAGAAATATAAAGATTATAAGTTTGTAGATAAAAGATGATATCAGTAGAAGGACTGAAGGTGGAGTTTGGAGTGAACCCCCTGTTCGCTGATGCCAGTTTCGTCATCAACGACCGTGACCGTATTGCCTTGGTGGGTAAGAATGGTGCCGGTAAGTCGACGATGCTGAAGATCCTCTGTGGACAGCAGCGGCCTACAGCTGGTAATGTGAGTGTGCCTACTGATTGCCGGATTGGCTATCTGCCACAGGTGATGATCCTGCAAGACGATACGACGGTTCGTCAGGAGGCACAGAAGGCCTTTGCCGACATCACGAAGCTGAAGACTCGCATCGACAAGATGAACGAGGAGTTGGCAGAACGCACCGATTACGAGAGTGAGAGCTATCTGGCCCTGATCGAGAAATACACCACCGAACACGAACGCTATATGATATTGGGGGCTGAGAACTATGAGGCGGAGATAGAACGGACACTGATGGGACTCGGATTTCTGCGAACAGACTTCGAACGGCCCACCTCGGAGTTCTCTGGCGGTTGGCGTATGCGTATTGAATTGGCGAAAATCCTGCTTCAGAAACCTGATGTGTTGTTGCTCGATGAGCCGACCAACCATTTGGATATTGAGAGTATCCAATGGCTGGAACAATTCTTGGCACAGTCGTCGAGTGCCGTCGTGCTGGTAAGTCATGACAGAGCCTTTATCAATAATGTGTCGAACCGTACGTTGGAGATTTCCTGCGGACGGGTCGTCGACTATAAGGTGAAGTATAATGAGTACGTCGTTTTGCGAAAAGAACGTCGCGAGCAACAGTTAAGAGCTTACGAGAATCAGCAGAAGGAAGTGGCTGATATGAAGGACTTTATTGAACGCTTCAGATATAAGGCTACAAAAGCTGTTCAGGTGCAGCAGAAAATCAAACAATTGGAGAAAGTCGTACCCATCGAAATCGATGAAGTTGACAATTCTGCCATGCATCTGAAGTTCCCGCCATGCCTGCGAAGTGGCGACTATCCGGTGATTTGCGATGAGGTGCGTAAGGACTATGGTGCCCATACCGTATTTGACCATGTGACGCTGACTATCAAGCGCGGTGAGAAGGTGGCTTTCGTGGGTAAAAACGGTGAGGGAAAGTCGACGTTGGTGAAATGTATCATGGATGAGATTCCCTATACCGGTGAGTTGAAAATCGGACATAATATCCAAATAGGCTATTTCGCCCAGAATCAGGCGCAGCTGCTTGATGAGAATCTGACGGTTTTCCAGACGATAGACAACGTGGCCAAAGGCGACATTCGTCTGCGCATTAATGATATTCTTGGTGCGTTTATGTTTGGTGGTGAGGAAAGCGATAAGAAGGTGAAGGTGCTCAGTGGTGGAGAAAGGAGTCGCTTGGCGATGATCCGGTTGTTGCTGGAGCCTGTCAACTTGTTGATTCTTGACGAGCCTACGAACCATCTTGACATGCCTTCAAAGGATGTGCTTAAGGAGGCAATTAAGGCTTTTGATGGTACAGCCATCATTGTTAGTCACGACCGAGAATTCCTAGACGGACTGGTGACGAAGGTCTATGAGTTTGGTGGCGGTAGGGTAAGGGAGCATCTTGGCGGTATCTACGACTTTCTTAGAAGTAAAAAAATATCAGAGTTGAATGAGTTGGGGAAAGTGGAAAAGACTCCTCAACAAACGAATCCTGTTGTTTCGCGTGAGAAGTTGTCATTTCAGAAGTCTGAGGCGGTTGATAATAAGTCTGTTGTAGAAAAGGAAACATTGTCAAAGGCTCTTGATTATGCGGAGCGTAAGGAGCAGCAGAAGCGGGTCAAAAGAATAGAAAAGGCTGTAAAAGAATCTGAATCGAAAATCGAGAAGATGGAAGCCCGTTTGAAAGAACTTGACGATCTACTCATGCTGCCGGAGAATGCTTCGGATATGACACTCGTCATGGAATATACCTCGACGAAGAAATGCCTCGACGAAGAAATGGACCGCTGGGAGAAATTGAACGAAGAATTGATTGGCTAAAGGCGGCCTAAGGCCGTTAATCATAAAAATTTACCGTCGTAAATATAAATTTACGGCGGATTTTTTTGTTTATTTCAAAAAATTAATTAACTTTGCGCCTAACTTACGTAAATAACATGTTATGATGAACGAAGATATTACCCTAAACCCAACCTCAGGCGCCAGTGGTATGCAAGAAATGCAACATGAAGAACTGACGAGGGAAAAAGCCTCGCCGGTTGACTACCAGCAACAAATGCATGCCCGTGCTGCACAAGGTGTACAATGTCCTTATTGTGGTACTGTGAATGAGCCGGAAGCAATGTTCTGTGCTTCTTGTGGAAAACCCATTGGTAAGACCAGTTGTCCGAATTGTGGTGCGGAGATTGATCCCGATGCCGATTTCTGTGAAGTTTGTCACCACTATATCCGCAAAGACGTTTGTTCCTTCTGCGGTGCCCATCTCACGGGTAAGGAGGCTTTTTGTCCCGAGTGCGGAAATCCCCGAGGCGGTATTGTGTGCCCGGTCTGTCATACACTCAACGACTTTTCTTTCTGCAAGCAGTGTGGTACGGCTTTGACAGAAGAAGCCCGGCATTTGTTGGCAGAGTTGCAGCTGACACCGGAATACAAGGAGATGGAGGCGTTAGCCAAGGAAATCCAGCAGATGGAGATGATCATTCCCCTGTCGTCAGAGCGTGATAAGGTGCGTGATCAGTTGAGCAGGAAGTTGCGTGAGCGTGTCCTGACGCTGTTGGCTCAGGATCAGGGCATAGCCCAGCCGGAGATTAAGGAACGGGAGGCTCTTGTCGAGAAACAGGAGTTGGATGCCCAGAAAGAAGCGCGTTTGAGACGCTTGAATGAAATTTTGGAACAGATGGCCCAGAAACCAGAACCTCAACCAGCCAAAGTCCGCAATTATGCTATGGCCTGTAAACCACAGGGCGTCCGTCTTGCGTGGGAATGTAATTTTAAACATGCCCTGCACTCTAGTCCATGTGGTTGTGCCAAGCCTCAGTTAGGCGGTAAATGGATTATTTTGGGAAAGAACTCACGAAAAGAAATTAAAGACGATTTATAATGGAGAATCCGGATGTTGAGAAGACTATGCATGTAGAGCCTGCAGCAGGTGATACGACCATGCGCCCGGCATCAATGGACCAGACGAATGCGTCTGGCTCTATGGATATGACGATGCGTACAACAACAACAAATTTCGAGCAGGATAATTCCGATGTGCAAGATATGGCGGGAGATTATTTCGTCTTGAAAGGTGTTAAGTACAAGAACAAACAATGTCTCAGCGAGAACTCTGGTGAGGCTCAGGTATATCTGGTGGAACGTGACGACGAAGAATTTGTTTTGAAGATTTATTACCCGACGTTCAATGTTAACAAGAAAATGTTGCAGACCATTTACAACTTCAAGTTTGAGATGGTGGTGACACTCATCGACTTTGGAAAAGTCTACGTCGACGGGAAGAGCAGGAACTATGAGTTGATGGAATACCTCCGAGGCGGTTCTATGGTTGATTACCATCTGAATGGCGACATAGATAAGTTCCGTCGTATTGCATTACAGGCTGCTGCAGCCTTGGCCTATTGTCATGGTAACAATATTCTTCACAAGGATGTCAAACCGAGCAACCTGTTTTTCCGTGATAAGGAGCATACGGAAGTCGTTCTTGGCGATTTCGGTATCTCCAGTATGTTGGAGAACGATGGTAAGCTGCATCAGACGACTCAGGCCAGAACCCCTATATATGCAGCTCCTGAGATGTATTCGGATGTGATTGATGGTATGGTGGAGGTAACGCCTGCAGCTGATTTCTATTCTCTTGGTATTACTCTAATGTATATCTGGCTTGGTGGCAATCCAATGAGCAGTAATGAGCGTGTGATGATGCGCCAGAAGAGCGAAGGACGTCTGCCTCGTTTGAATGAACTACCCGAACGGGTAAAGATGATTGTTCAGGGTATGACGGTTGTCAACCCGTTGAACCGCTGGGGATATGAGCAGGTGGAGAAATGGTTCCAGGGCGAGAACCCGGCAGTGGATCTGAGTTCGCCGTTCTTGAAGTATAAGAGCTTTGTCGTTGATCCTGACAGGAACCTAGTGGCTGATAATATCCACGAGTTGATACCGATGCTGCTGGATAACGAGAAACTGGCTATTGGCTATCTGTACAATGGTCGTATCAGTTCCTGGCTGGAACAATGCGGCAATGACAAGTTGAGTACGATCGTCAAGGATATCGTGGTCAACAAGTATCCCGTTGACCAGCATGCCGGTTTGATGGCTGCCGTCTATATGATGGAGCCGACCTATCCTTATAAGGACATCAAAGGTAACTTGTGCGACGATGTTCATAGCGTAGCAATCTCCTTGTTAAGCTATATCAAAGAATACGGCATGTTGCTGGTGAATCCGAATGATACATTGTTCCAATATCTGGAGTCGCATTCCAAATGCAACATCGACCGTTTGCGTTCATACTTCACCCAGTCGGAGAAGTTCGATGCAAAGGTGGCCGTGATGCGCCTAGTTTATGAGATCGATCCGGATATTCCCCTGCTCAGTCGATTCCCCTCTTCATCTATAAAAGATATCGTTCGGACCTTTGGTAAGGAAAAGTTGAACGAGGATGAGTGGCACAGTCTGACAGATGGCCGACTGCTATCGTGGATGTATAGTCATGAGGACAAGATGGCCTGTGAGAGTCTGCGTATCCTGACAAGGAACCAGCCCTATTCGGAGGCCTTGGCATATAAGGTGCTCTATAATCTGGATCGGGATGCCGCATACGATCTCCGTCAAGCCAATACGCCGCAAAAAGTGGGTGAGATGTTGAATGAACGACTGAAGAATCTTGAACATGCTGATGGGAAGGAGTTTGAGAGTCAAATGGCGGACATCATTAATCTAAATGGCCGTTTCTCTTATTTCGCCCAATTGCATGGATGGGCAGAGGTACTGAATGAAGCCAATCGCTGTTTTGATTTCAATAGTGAAGAAAACAAGGAACGTCTGGGCGCATACGACGCAAGGACTGCAACCTATCGGTTCTGCAAGATTCTAGGTGTGACGCCGGTATATGTGCTGTCTGATGGTACTGAGTTGACGGATGGCCGTAATCTTCATTCGCACGACTTTGCCCAGATCCGGAATGAAATGCGTAACGGCTCCTTTACACAGTGGCTTTCCGTATTTTATCACGAAGACCCCTTTGCCGACTTTACAGAGGAATATGCCTATGAGCATACTTTGGAGGAGTGGTTGAATGCCATCGGTAAGATTGACAGTCATCAGACATATTATAAACGTTTTGTCGATGCCCGTGAGGAGACAGCCAACAGAATTCAAAATGTTAGAAGCGGCTGGGAGCGTGCAAAAGGTAAGGAAAAAATCTGGCGCATGGCCTTCTATAGCTTGTCGGCTTTGTGGATTTTATTGATGCTGTTCATTGGTGTCAAGGATCGTACTTTCCTCTTGGGACATTCCTTCATTTCTATCGGTCTGCCGTTGGGTGGAATGACTGGTATCATTGTTGCCACAAGGGCCTATTTCAGAGGATACGATTTCTTCTTCTCCTTCCTGTGGGGGCTCTTGGGCGCCTTCTCGTCCTTTATACCTATTATTATTTTAAAATATATGAACCAGTCGCATCCCGGTCTGTTCAATCTTACCGTCATTGCAATTTCGCTGGTTTATATGCTCATTTGTCATCTGACGGACTTCCGCGGTGACCAGAAAGCTGATAACAAACTGATTACGGAGGTGCTTGACAACGACATTAAGTCTACCTTGCTCGAACCGCTTTACTATACGTTCAAGACCAAGTCTTACAAGTTCAAGGGTTCGAAGTTCGGGTTGCTTGACGATGTAACCGATCAGGTACGTTCTATCAGTGGCGAGAGTGTACTCCATTATGTGCTGTGGAGTATCCTAGCACTTATCTTTGTGCTTGACTTTATCATTTATAGTCCAAGCTTGATGAATGTCAGCAATCCTGATGTTGATAATTTCAGTTTCAGACCTTCGGAAATGATGCAGAAAATAGAAAAAGACGTTGAATAATGATATGTGAACATTGCCATAAGGAAAACAGGAGCGTAGCCAAGTTCTGTAAGTGGTGCGGCCAGCCCATGATCAGTCAGAACTTGCTCGACAAATTGGTTGGTCTTGATAGTGTCAAGCAACAACTGAAGATGATTGTCGATACCTATGCTTTCCTGCGTTCGCGCAAGGATATCGCTCAGGTTCGCATCTCCGTTAATGCCATCATCATCGGTGAGACAGGAACGGGTAAGACGGCTCTGGCAGAGATCCTCCGTGATTATTTCTATCAGAACAAGATTATCGACAAACCGAAACTGACGATGGTGGATGCCGTCGACTATCAGCGATTTGTCGACAAGTGGGAAGAAAACATCAAGAAAGCAAAGAATGGTATCCTGTTCTTTGACAATGTCCAGAAACTTCTGCCTGACAAGTATTCCAATCAGGTGAATCCTTTGGATAAGCTATTTGTCGAGATGGATAAATGGGAGGATAACCCAGTGGTCATCATCTCAGGTCTTCCCAAAGGTTTGGATGACTTCTTAGAGAGCAATCCGGCCGTAGCCAACCGCTTTAAATACACATTCCGTTTGCCGACACCAAACTATAATGAGTTGACGGATATCTGTAAGTTGAGTTTGAAGTCGCGTTATGGCATTTCTGATTTCGCTCCTGATGCCGACGATCAGTTGAAGCGTTTCTTCAAATATCAGATCAAGATTAAGGACGAGACCTTTGGTAATGCCCACTTGGCTATGAAGACGGCCGAAGATATCTTCACGCAGTTTATCAGTCGCGGTGCCCAAGCTACTATCGTGGAGAAGGGCGATATCAAGGGCTATGTACCCGAAGAGCGTTCTGTTGAAGATATCCTAAAAGACCTCGACAAGTACATTGGTATGGATGAGGTTAAGGCTGCGGTACGCGAGATCGCCTATGCTGTGAAGAACAGCGTTGAGCGCGCAGAACGTGGCTTGGGTGAGCAGGAGAAGATGTCGATGCATATTATCCTGACAGGCAATCCGGGAACAGGTAAGACGACCATTGCCCGAAAGTTGGGTGAGATCTTAGCAGCTATCGGTTATCTCGATAGTGGTCATGTGGTGGAAGTAGATCGTGCCAAGATGGTGAGCCCGTATCAGGGCGAGACTCCGAAGGTGGTCGACCGCTTGTGCGACAAGGCCATGGGTGGCATCCTCTTCGTGGATGAGGCTTATACGCTGGCTCCTGTCAGTCAGGCAGGCGACCGTGATAATCAGGGCGCACAGGCGCTGGAGAAGTTGATGAAGCGCATGGAGGACGACCGCGGAAAGTTTGTTGTCATCGCTGCCGGTTATCGGACCGAGATGGATAATCTCTTCCGCATCAATCCGGGCTTCCGCAGCCGTTTCAATTACTTCCTGAATATTGAGGACTATACACCTGAGCAGCTTTATCAGATCATGCTGGTCTTTGCCAAGGAGAAGAAGTATCTGTTCTCAGAGCAGGCTGAGGCCTTGACGAAGAAAATGATCACCGAGATGTATAATTCGCGTGACAAGGACTTTGCCAATGGTCGTACGATGCGCTCGCTCTTCGACCAGATCTGTAAGAAACAGGCTCAGCGTCTGCAGGGTGAGAACATCTCATCGATGAGCAATGAGCAGCTAATGACGATTGAGGATCAGGATATTCCGTACGAGGCTCCGCAGACTGTGGACTATTCAGAGTGTCTGAAGAAACTCGATGGTCTTGTGGGCTTAGGCGGCGTGAAGAAGGAAATCTCCAATCTGGCTGCCTACCTCAATCTGCAGATCAAGCGTGGCGAAACCAATACCTTCCAGGGTAAGCATTATGTCTTTACAGGTAATCCTGGTACGGGTAAGACGACGGTGGCACGTATCATGGCCGATGTATTTAAGACATTGGGTATCGTGTCACGAGGTCAGCTGGTAGAAGCCGACCGCGCGAAATTAGTAGCAGGCTACTCTGGACAGACTGCCATCAAAACCAATCAGTTGGTTGATCAGGCTATGGGTGGTGTGCTGTTTATCGATGAGGCCTATACGCTGAAGTCGAACGATGGCGACTCATTCGGTGCAGAAGCCATCGATACGCTATTGAAGCGATTGGAGGATGATCGTGGTAAGTTTATTTGTATCGTGGCGGGTTATACTGACCAGATGCACGACTTCATCGATACCAATCCTGGTTTGAAGAGTCGCTTCACACAGACGATTCATTTCGATGACTACACGCCTGATGAACTGACTCAAATCTTCCTCAATCTGGCTAAAGGTAAGAACTTCACGATCGATGAGGAGACCGAGGCTGCTATCCACCGCGAGTTTGAGCAACTCTATCTGCGTCGTGACAAGAACTTCGGCAATGCCCGTGAGGCTCGTCGCATCTTCGATGGCGCTGTCGAACGTCAGAGTCAGCGTTTGGTGAAGTTGATGAGTGCCCCTGGCTTCCAGGAGGCTGATATGTATAAGCTCACGAAGGAAGACCTGCCTATGGCTCAGAGTGAATCAGCCCGTCCGCTTGAGGAGGTGCTTAACGAACTCGATGAGTTCATCGGCATGCGTACTGTCAAGAATTCTATCCGTCGTCTGGCCGTACAGAGCATGTTCATGAAACAGCGTGCTGCCATGGGTGCCGGTAAGGTGCAGCAGATGGCCATGAACTTCATCCTGACGGGTAATCCGGGCACGGGTAAGACCTCTATTGCCCGTAAGATGGGTGAGGTGCTTCAGTCAATGGAGATTCTGCCTACATCGCGTGTCATCGAGGCCAGTCGTGCCACATTGGTAGGCAAATATATGGGTGAGACGCCAAAGATTGTGAACAACATGTGTGACAAGGCGATGGGTGGTATCCTTTTCATCGATGAGGCCTATACCCTGAGCGATGGTGGTGACCAGTATGGCAAGGAAGCCATCGACACGCTGATGAAGCGCATGGAGGACGATCGTGGCAAGTTTGTCGTGATAGCTGCTGGTTATAAGGATAAGATGGAGGAGTTCCTGATGATGAATCCTGGTCTGGCCAGCCGCTTTACACATAAGCTCCATATCGATGATTACAACGAAGACGAGCTCCTGGCCATCTTCAAGCATATGGCTCAGAAAGACTCATACACGCTGTCGCCGACTGCAGAGTTCAAGGCTTTGGATTCCATCTATAAGATGGTGCTCAACAAGGATGAGTCGTGGGGTAATGCCCGTGAGATGCGTAATCTGCTTGATGCGACTATCCAGAAGCTTTCGCTCCGTGTTTCGCAGATGCCGCAAGAGGAGGTGACAAAGGAAACCTATCAGTTGATATTACCAGAAGATTTATAATTAGACGATTATGATTATTTGCCCGACTTGCAAAGAAGAGATAGATAACGATTCCCATTTCTGTGATCAATGTGGACAGGCTTTGCTGTTTTGTGATCGTTGTGGAAATGTGGGTGTAGGACGTCGTTGCACACATTGTGGTGGCCTGATGGTTGCTCCGAAGAATGCGCCAGGCGAAGGCATTCCTGGAATGTCGGAAAGCCTGAAGATGGAGATGGCTACTTCTGGAAGTATGCGAGGAAATCAGCAGCAAGCAAATGGCATACCGGTTCTGACGCTGGCCAACGACAGTCTCAATATCCGAATCGTGGGTATTAACGGTGCCATCATCGGTCGCCGTACCGGTCCCTATTCACACTTCTTCGACAAGTATCCATATGTATCAGGAACACATGCACAGTTGAAATATAGCATTAATACAGGTTGGTGTGTCGTTGATAAGCATTCTTCCAATGGAACGAAGCTGAATCAGCGCAGTCTTCAGCCTGATGTCGACATGTCGCTCAGTAATGGTGATGTGCTGACGATTGCCAATATTAATTTGCAAGTGATTGTAAGATAAATTGGAAATGATGAACTTGTGTGTAACAGCTGCAAGCAGAATCGGCTGTGTCAGGAGTAATAATGAGGATATGATACTGGTAGGCAGTTCATTCATTCGTAATGACGACTATAGCACAAACATTGGACTTGACCCCCAAAAACGTATATTGTTTGCTGTGGCCGACGGAATGGGCGGCCATAAGAGTGGTGAGGTGGCCAGTAGCGATGCCTTGCATAATCTTCATTTCTTCTTTAATGATATTCCTACAGGTTTGACGGCAGGCGATTTCAATGAGATGATGGTGGTGTGGTTGGACTCCATTAATGCCATCATTGATTCCAAGGGACGTGTCGACGATCGTTTCAAGGGTATGGGAACCACTTTGGTGGCTGTTGCCTATTATGGTGGCAATTTCTTTTCCATGAACTGTGGCGACAGCCGTCTTTACCGTATGCGCAACGGCGCATTGCAACAACTCACCACCGACCACTCCCTTAATAATATGTTAGGCACCCCAGAGCATAGTAGTGTGATTACGAACTGCATCGGAGGTGGCTGCAAGCATTCATATATGGACATCGTCAAGTTGACCGACGACATCTTGCCCTCAGATATCTATCTGCTCTGTAGCGATGGATTGAGTGATATGCTCAGCGATCAGCGGATTGAAGTCTTGCTGAAGTCGGGCGCTGATGCCGATGCCCTCTGTCAGGCTGCTGTTGAAGCTGGAGGCTTCGATAATGTCTCGGCCTGCATGATTGAAGTTAAATCATAAATTGTAAACAGCGACCATGCCGTTAAGATTACCAGATAGATTGCCTGCCATAGATTTGCTGAAGCAGGAAAACATATTTGTAATGGACGATACCCGTGCCCATTCGCAGGATATCCGCCCGTTGCGGATTGTGATTCTGAATCTGATGCCGTTGAAGATTACTACCGAAACGGATCTGATTCGTCTTCTTTCCAACACGCCCTTGCAGTTGGAAATCAGTTTTATGAAACTGAAGAGTCATACGCCAAAGAATACACCCATCGAGCATATGATGATGTTCTACCGCGACTTTGCGGAGATGCGTCAGGAGAAATTCGACGGTATGATCATTACCGGTGCCCCCGTTGAACAGCTCGATTTTGAGGATGTGAGCTATTGGGACGAGATTACTAATATTTTCGCGTGGGCGCGTACGCACGTAACAAGTACCTTATATATATGTTGGGCTGCTCAGGCGGGACTCTATTATCATTACGGCATTCCAAAGTATCCGTTGCCGATGAAGATGTTCGGTATCTTCTCGCAGAAGCCTTTGGATCCGCAACTCCCCATCTTCCGTGGGTTCGACGATGAGTTTATGATGCCTCACAGCCGTCATACAGAGATTCGCCGGGAGGATATCCTTGCCAATCCGGACTTGCGCTTGATAGCAGAGTCCGACGAGTGCGGAGTTAGTGTCGTCATGGCCCGCGAGGGACGCGAATTCTTCATCACCGGTCATTTGGAGTATGCTCCCAACACGCTCGACAATGAATATAAGCGCGATCTGGGTGTTCGCGACGATGTGGCTCTCCCTCGGAATTATTATCGTAATAACGACCCCTCGCAGAAGCCATTGGTCACTTGGCGCTCTCATGCCAATCTCTTCTATACCAACTGGGTCAACTATTATGTTTATCAGGAGACACCATATAATATTGATGATATCCGGTAGTGAGAGCATTAGAACTACTTGCCCCAGCCAAGAATCTTGAATATGGTATGGCGGCCATCGATCATGGTGCCGATGCCGTCTATATCGGCGCACCTCGTTTTGGTGCCCGTGCTGCTGTAGGCAATAGTGTCGATGATATCCGGAAACTCTGCGACTATGCCCATCCCTTTGGTGCAAAGGTCTATGTCACGGTAAACACCATTGTCTATGATGACGAACTCGATGCCACGCGTCGGCTGCTTCAAGCGTTGTCTGAGGCTGGTGTTGATGCCATTCTGGTACAAGACATGGCTGTGCTTCAGATGATGCGCAGCCTGCCGATGGCGGCACATGCCTCTACACAGACCGATAATCGTTCGGTTGAAAAGGTAAAGTGGTTGCATGATATAGGCTTCTCCCGTGTGGTACTGGCTCGTGAACTCTCTTTGGATGAAATCCGCGAGATTCATAGTCAGGAGCCTGATGTTGAGCTCGAAGTGTTTGTGCATGGGGCACTTTGTGTCAGCTATTCCGGCCTTTGCTATGCCTCGCAGTATTGTTTCGCACGTAGTGCCAATCGCGGAGCGTGTGCGCAGTTCTGTCGTATGAAATTCTCGCTTCAGGATGCGAAGGGTAGGGAAGTGGTACGCGATCGCTACCTGCTCTCGCTGAAAGATATGAACCGCATTGATCATCTTGAGAATCTGGCCGAGGTTGGGGTCTCATCCTTTAAGATTGAAGGCCGATTGAAAAACCTCTCTTATGTGAAGAACGTCACAGCGGCCTATAGTCAGCGGCTCAATGCGTTAATCCGACGTCATCCTGACTTGTATTGCCGTAGTTCGCAGGGCGTATGTAGCTATACTTTTACGCCCGATTTGAACCGCACCTTCAATCGTGGCTATACCACTTATTTCCTGCATGGCCGAATGCCTGATATCGCCTCGATGGATACCCCTAAGGCGATGGGTGCTTTTGTCGGCATGGTAAAAGAAATCCGTCATGACAGTTTCAACGTGGCGGGTGTGGCGAGTTTTGCTAATGGTGATGGACTCTGTTTCCTCGATGAAGCGCGTCAGCTGATAGGATTCCGTGCCAATAAGGTTGTTGGCAACCGTATCTACCCCTATCGCATGCCTCAGGGGCTCAAGCCCGGTACGCGACTCTACCGCAACAACGATCAGGAGTTCGACCATCTGATGTCGAAGCCGAGTGCCGAGCGTCGTATCCCCATTTGTATGACCCTTCGTGATGTCGCTGATGGCTTCGAACTGTCGGCCTCGATTCACGATAAGAAATATACTCTTCACTATCCTGCGGCGCTTCAACAAGCGCAGAAACCGCCTCATGATAACATCATCCGCCAACTGACGAAACTTGGCGATACTATTTATGTTTGTGAAGCGGTGGATATTCCTGCTGGTTTCAACTACTTTATCCCCAATAGCCTTCTCTCCGACATGCGACGCCAGTTGGTAGAGAAGTTGGTATCACAAAGGGAAGAACCTTTGCAGCTTGATGTGGCAAAACCGAGCGCTTGCGCTCCTTACGCCTATCCTTACCTCAATAACATCGCAAACCAAATGGCGCGCGATTTCTATGGCGCAAAGGAACTTTCGGCTTACGAATTGAAAGGCGGCGATGGACCCATCATGCAATGTCGTCATTGCATTCGTTATGCCCTTGGCTATTGCGTCAAACATGGTGGTCAGCGCCCAGTATGGCAAGAGCCCCTCTCTCTCATCTTAGGCGACGGACGTCGTTTCACGCTTGAGTTCGATTGCAAAAACTGTCAAATGAATGTCTATGCGTCGTAGCCTCTTCACCATCCTCTGCATGCTCCTGCTCTGCGGTTGTTACAACCAGGGCCCGATCACGCCTGATGCCTGGAATCTTACCGAGCAGCAACTCGACTCCATATCCTTCTACACCACCCATCACTATACGCAGGGCTACAATTTTGTTGTCAGTCGCGACTCGCTTAAGATTCTTGAACAGCAGAACGAAATGATGCCTGTGCCTGATATTCTTACAGCAGAAATCACGGCAGGCGATGAGACCATGCCGATGCTCTCGTTGGTGGATTCCATCACGCTTCGAAGACATGATCATCTCGTGGTGGCTGATATCCACACTGTGCCTTCGGATTCCATCGATAGCGTATGGGTGAAGGTGGCGCGCGACCAGCTCACTTTTGGTTGGGTGCGAGAGTCAGAACTTCTGGCAGCGGTGTCACCCGACGACCCCATCAGTCAGTTCATCGATTTCTTCTCTGATTCCCATCTGCTGATCTTCCTTGCTTTCTGTGTCCTCGTCGGTGGTGCCTATGGGGTAAGCCATCTGCTGCGCAAGGGGGCAAAGATCGTACATTTCAACGATATCCCCTCGTTTTATCCCACGTTGCTCTGTCTGTTGGTGGCAGCATCGGCGGTGCTTTACAGTAGCATCCAACTCTTTGCGCCTGAGATGTGGCGGCATTTCTATTACCACCCATCACTCAATCCCTTTGCGCTGCCTTGGCACCTCGGATTGTTTGTTATATTCGTGTGGACGCTTCTGATTGTGGCTATTGCTACTGTCGATGATGTCCGCCATCATTTACCCTTGGGCGAGTCCATTCTTTATTTGGGCGGATTAGCGGCTGTCTGTGCCGTCGATTATGTCGTTTTCAGTATCACCACCTTATATTATATGGGCTATCCGCTGCTGATTGCCTATATCGTTTTCGCCATTCATCGCCTTATACTGCAAAAATCCTTATAAATGAGGATTGCACGAGTCGGGAGAAATGTGTACCTTTGCACCCGATTTGAAAAAGCGAAAAGAATGATGAGAAAAACATGTTTTGTGCTCTTAGCACTCATTTGTCAGGCGGTTGTTATGGCAACCCCGCTTGACGACCTTACCAACGAGGCCTTGACCGATACGAGCAAAGTTGTTGATTTAGATGAAGTGGTTGTGGTGGCTCAGCCGAAGGAACAGGTTCGTCTGCGTCTGCAGCCCGTGAGTAGTAATGTCTTTGGCAGCGAACAGCTCCAGCAGTTGAATGTCCGCGACCTGAGTCAGTTGTCGCAGTATGTACCGTCGTTCGTGATGCCGGCCTATGGCTCGCGCCTCACCTCGTCGATGTATGTGCGTGGCATCGGCTCGCGTGTCAACAGTCCCGCCGTCGGCCTCTATTACGACAATATCCCCTTGATGTCGAAAGCAGCCTTTAATAACCATTTCTATATGCTCGACCGTGTGGATATCCTGCGTGGTCCCCAGGGCTCGCTCTATGGCCAGAATACTGAGGGCGGACTGGTGCGTATCTATTCCAAAGACCCGATGCGCTATCAGGGCACCGACATCCGTCTGGGCATCGGCAATGGCCTTTATCGCAATGTCGAGGTGGCCCATCACCATCGTCCCAGCGACAAGCTCGCCTTCACGGTAGCTGGCTTCTATAACGGCCTGAAGGGTTTTATCAACAATCAGAACTTCGATGATAAGAATGACAAGAGTCTTGAGGCTGGTGGCAAGTTGCGCATGATCTTCCAACCCTCGCAGCAGTTGAAGTTCGATTGGACGGCCGACTATCAGTGGGCCAGTCAGAATGGCTTCGGCTATGGTGAGTTCCATCCGTTCGATTATCAGGCATCACCCTATTATTCGACCTTCACACCTGCCGATGACTCGGTGCAGGATCCTGCGACAACGATTATGAACGGCTACAAGCGCAATATGTTCAACACTGGTCTGAGCATCAGCTACGATATGGATAACCTCCTCTTCACCTCGACCACCAGCTACCAGTTTCTGAATGACCGCATGCAGATGGATCAGGACTATATGCCGGCCGACTACTTGCAGTTGGAACAGCGCCAGAAGATGAACGCCATTACCCAGGAGTTTGTGCTCCGTTCGCACGACAAGCGCAACTGGCAGCACGCCAGCGGACTATTCGGCTCCTATCAGTGGTTGCGTACCGATGCACCTGTCTATTTCGGCGATGCCATCACGGGGCCTATCAGCAATGCCATCACCAATGCCATGCGGGGCGCTATGCAACAGTCGATGTATCCGCGCATGTATCAGCAGATGTACGACCAGATGCTCCAACAGATGATGTCTCAGGGCATGCCCGAAACCGTCGCTCAGGCTTCTGCCGCGAAGGCTGCCGAGGCTGCTGCCCAAAAGGCTGTTGACGCTGCCATTAGCGGCGTGTCCATGTCGGCAGAGATGGCCGTACCCGAGACGTTCAAGACACCCTCGATGACCTTTGCTGCCTTCCACGAGTCGAACTTCCTCTTGGGCGATCACTTCAAACTCACCCTTGGTCTGCGATTCAATGTCGACAATGTGAAAATCGAGTACGACGCCCTCGCTTATATGAACATGACGGGCGGCACCGCTGAGCGTCAGGCCACTTATCATCTGACTTCGCATATTGTCGACAGCCGTCAGAAGACCTATACCCAGCTGTTGCCGAAAATCGGTCTCACCTATAGCTTCGACGGGAACATCGGCAATGTCTATGCCCTCGTTTCGAAAGGCTACCGTGCCGGAGGCTACAATATCCAGATGTTCTCCGACGTGCTCCAGACCGAACTCAACGCTCATCAGCAGGATGCCATGCGTGGCGATTATGATGTAGAACATACCACACAAGACTACGATAATATTGAGGAAACCATCGCCTATAAGCCCGAGGAGTCGTGGAACTACGAAGTAGGAACCCATCTCAACCTCTTCGACTCACAGCTGCACTTCGACCTTGCCATTTTCTACATGCAGATCCGCAACCAGCAGCTCTCGCAGATGATTCCGGGTTCCAACTATGGCCGTATGATGGTCAATGCCGGCAAGAGCCATTCCTGCGGACTGGAAACGACACTTCGCGGAAGGTTCCTCGACAATGCGCTCGATTGGGGACTTACCTATAGCTTCACCAATGCCAAGTTCGACGACTACGAGACTCTTAATCTGACAGGCTGGACTCCAAAGGGTCCTAATGATGATTCCTATCTGGAAGTGCAGAGGGATTACAACGACAAATATGTGCCTTTCGTGCCGCAGCATACATTCAGCGCGATGGCCGACTATCACATCGGTCGCTTCACCATCGGCGCCAATGTCGCAGGTCTGGGTAAGACCTGGTGGGATGAGGCCAACACCTATTCCCAGAAGCTTTACGCAACCCTCGGCGCTCATGCCGACTATGATTTCGGACCCGTCATCATTTCACTCTGGGGCCGCAACCTCACGGCTACGAAGTATAACACTTTCGCCGTTCAGAGCTCAGCCGCTGGCGGAACCCGCTATTTCGTCCAGCGCGCCAATCCGCTGCAGTTCGGTCTCGACGTGAACATACATTTGTAATACCTTGTCCCAATCAATAGTACCTTAACCATTTATCATGGCTGGCTCCGTGAGGATGCCAGCCATATTTATGCCTAATTTCTCCAATAGGGTAGTGAGCGCTATAGGTTCTTCGATAGTGGCGATACGCACCATGATGGTGGGATAGCAGAGACCGGTGGCATCGTCGCGGACAACGTCCATAAAGAGATCGCCCATAGGTGCGGTCTGGAGCAGAAGCGACAACTTCAGATTGTCGTTGAAATCTGCGACCAGTTGCTGACATCCTTCCTCAGAAGTACCCTCCTTCATGTATTTGGCAATCTTGACCCCATCCACCACAAGGTAGTTCACGTTGTTCGCGTGGCCGTTGAACACGAAGAGTCCTTCCTTGGCCTCAATGGTGAAGTCGGCCTCTACGGTCACGTCGTGCTTGATCAGCTTGAGGATGTCGGCATCGTCGGTCAGCATGGTGTTCATCACCAGGAGCGGCGATTCACTTTCTGACTTGCCATAGGAGAGCACCACGCTCCGCTCATGGGTATGCAACTGCCTGTAGTCGAGGGTGACCACATAATCGTGATAGAGCAGTTCACCGCTGAAGCTGTTACCACGAATGAGCAGCGGCAACCATACGGGACGGTTTCTCTCGGTATTCGAAATCAGGCGCAGCACCAGTTCGTCACCCTTGTAGATATAGAACTGGCTCGAGCCTGTGATATAGAAATTCCAGCGATAGATAGAGATGTCCTTTTCCATCTCTGCCGATATGTGGTATTGCTGGCCGTTGTGGGCTGTATAGCTGATTTCCCCCCGACCGTCTGCCTTCAGTCCGAACCACGACGAACTGCTCTCGCCGTTTTCCTTGAGGATGGTCGACAGGTCGTAGGCCAGTTCGAGGGCCGCGTTAAAGTCATTATACGTGAACCGACGCCCCAGCGCCAGCCCCTTTTCTTCGTCACCCTTGAGCAGCGTGAGGAGCGTGGAGAGTTTTACTTCGAATTCAGAATCTTCGCTATCGCCTCTCGTCTTGCTGTTGATAACCTCTGCGAGCGGATTCAGGTCTTTGAAGTCGAGACCTTCCATATCCTCATTCAAGTCGTTGGCCACAGTCTCCAACGGACTGAGAGGCATCACTTTCTGAGACTCCAGATTCTCGTCGTCAGAACTACACGCACCTAACAGGAGTGCACCGGATATGGCCATCATGGCCCAAAAACATCTCTTTTTCATAAGCCCCAAAGATTATAGTTTACATCGTAGCCAGCCAGCATGAACCAGTTGGCCAGTTTTTGTTCGTAGCTGCGTAGCAGATAGAGGGGTGCCTCGACATTCTCCTCAAGCGACGTGCTTGGTGCATGCTCCCGAGCCCCTATGCCGGTCTTGAGATAGAGATAGGCAAGTGCCAAGTCCTGTATGGTGATGCCGGAATCCTCGCACATCTCATTGAGGTCGTCGGTGGTCAGGTCTACTACCTTCAGTTTCTCTTCTATATCAGGTATCAGGTCGAAGAGATTCACCCTGCGTCTGGCAAATCCGCCATCGTCGACCACCTTCTTCAGGTCGATGCCCAGGCTCTCGAGTGTCTTGATGGCCTTCATGAGGTTCATATCGCCCACGATTTCCTGATAATAGCGGTTCTGCTCGCCCTCATAGTAGAGCACGGGCCAGAACTGGATGGCCGCCATGGTCTGGATGAGCCATACGATGGCCGAGAGGGTGTGGTTGAGCTTGATCACGATGGTATTGGTCTGGAGATTGGTCTTGCCGGGCACGATGCTCGGTACGAAACCCTTCTCCCTCATCCAGGGAATGATGGCGCGCACGCATTGTATGGGCACATAGTTGTCGTGGCGGCTATGCTCGATGTAGTATTTCTGCGTCAGGTCGGGCTCCCAGCCGTTCGTCAGGCTGACTTTCTCCAGTACTGCCATGAAAGCTTTGGCCTGCGGTGTTTCCAAGTCCATATAAGCGGGCTGTATCAGGTTGTGGAGCGAGTCTTCCATACTCACGCCGTAGTCGCTCAGCGTCTCCTTGCTCTTGGTCTTGATGAATGTTTCGACACCCGATGCCAGCGGCTCCTTGAACATATCCTTGAAGTCGATGTCGAGATGGCAGTTCACCACCGTCGAAATCATCATCATGACCACATCCTTACAGTCGCAGCACCAGTCTTTTTTCACATACTCTCTATAGGCCACGCCAAAGTCGGTAGGTCCTCCGCCGGCAAAGGTCTTGGTGAAGGTAACGCCTTTGTCCTTATACTCCATGTCGCGCAACTTGGCCACTTTGAGTGACTCTGCGCCTCCTTGCGAGAAGCCGAGGTTGAAGAGATACTTGCCCTGTGGCAATTGCTCATCCTCGAGAATCTTCCGGGCTGCCAACAACCCGTCGAGCGAGTTGCGGGCATTCACGTCGCCGCTGAGGTAGAACATCGGGTACTGGCTCGACGACCCGTAGCCGATGAAATCGCTCATCACGAGGATGTAGTTCGGCTTCAGGGGATTGGCCAAGAGACCGTTGAGCAGTTCATGGTTGCCCGTCGACGGACAGTCCTCCGGCGACCCTAATGTCGCGCGGTTGAAGAGCATGATGCCGTCGCAGGGAGTGCCTTCGATGATGTTCTGGGGAATCATGATCACACCGCTGATGGTGGCAGGCTTGCCATCGGCATCCTTCGAGGGGTACTCATAGATGATGCGGCGCACGGCGCGCGATCCCAATGAGAAACCTTCCACACGCATCTTGACCACCGTGTCGCGGTCGTAGATGATCTTATAGGGTTGCGTATCCGCGTCCGGCGCTGAAACGGCGTTGGCATAGGGAAGCACCGCTAGGAGTGCCAGTAATAGTATCGCTATCTTTTTCATGTTCATATCTCCTTTCATGATTACTTTACGACGCGCTTGTCAGCTTTGCCGTCCTTTTGTTCGATATAGATGCCGTTTTTCGGCTGATTCACCTCCTGACCTCTCAGGTCGTAGAAGCGTTTGTTGTCGTCCGTCTGCTGTTTCACCTCGTTGATGCCGGTGGTTCTCGACACCACCTTGAATGTGGCTGCCACGGGATAGTGGTCGCCCAGCGGCTTGCCCTCGTTCTGATAACCGTCCTTGTCGAGCGAGTAGGCTAGAGGTTGTATCTTCGTGCCCATGACAGGGTTGATAAAGAAAATCTTGTCGAGTGTCTCTTCTCCCTGTTTGTTGAGTTCCAGGAAGACATCAGCCACCGTAGCGCGCCCCGATTCGTTGATGGCGTCGATAAACACGCTTTTCACGTCGTCGCGGCTGTAGAGGCTGTTCATGTCGCCCACCACGATCACCGGCCGTGTGTCCAGATGCTGCATCACATCGTCCTTCAGCTGCGCCCATTGGGCCATGCGTGCCGCTTTGTCCTTCGTGTCCTTTTGTTCGGCCTCGTCCTTGTCGTCGCTGGCGTCCATGTGCATGTTGTAGACCACGATGCGGTCGCCGCTCCGCAGCGTCACCTCATAACGGCGGAAACCCTTGGTCACCATCTCGTCGAGGGCATGGCTGAACTTGCCGAAGTTCTGTTGCCAGGGTGTGCGGGCTACGGGCGTCACCGTGAGGTCGTTCTTCCACAAGGCCATCAGACCGTCGCACTCAAAACGGTGGTTCTGCAGATGCAGGTAGTCGATGGTGCGCTCTTCCACGCCCACGTCGCCCGACCACTCGTCCATCTTGTAGTCGTCCTCGAGCATCACCGAGAGCACGTCGTGATAGTTGAAATCTTCCTGCAGCATGAGCAGGTCGTAGCCTTTCTTCAGCAGATATTTGCCGATGCGCGCTGTACCGCCATTGCCGGGGCCGTCGGCGTTCACTTTCACGACTAAGATTTTCTGGGGCAGTCCGTCAACGTTGAGCGTGGCAATGGTGAACTGTCCGTCTGCATCCTGTCCGGCTGCTGTCGGGCAAACAAATATGGAAAGGATGAGGGATATTGTCCAAAGATTAATTTTCTTCATTATTATCATTTTTATTCTATATTCTGGTTGCAAAGATACACATTTTTCCGAAACGGCCAAAGTAACAGCTATATATTTTCGCTAAAGTATATTAAATATTTTGGTTGTATGTAAAGAAAGCGAGCCGTAATCTCACTCCTCACGACATTACGGCTCACTGGCAATGAGATTACGTCTCGATAATGTCGGGCTGCTTCTGCTTCATCAAGAGGTAATAATTTCTATAGTCTTTGCAGCCTGGGGCAGCTGGTGGTGCTCGAGCGAGGGCAACACCTGCTGCAATTGCATGAAGAGACGCTCGCCGGGCTTGTCGCGATCGGGCTTTTCCTTGTTGCTGCCCTTGGTTTTCTCCAATTTTTGCCACGACTGGTACTTGTTCTCCTCTTCCTTGTCGTGCTGACGGAAATCGCGGCAGATGGCTTCCACCAGCGGTGTCAACTGCCCCTTGTTGTCGCCACAATTGGCCACGCGATTGGCCATCATGACCGTCGGTTCCTTCCAACTGTTGTCAGGATACTGGAATTCCTCGCCGCTGATGTGTGCGCCAAGGATGGGGAAAAACATCGGGACGAAGGGTTCGTGATTGCCTTTCGAAAGCTGCGTGAGCAGGAGTTTGATACATTCTGTACCTTTTGCAGGTTTGGGCATCGCCGGGGCAGTGCTGCTGAAAATGTTGTAAGTCATTGATTTATAGAGAGTTAAATTAAAATTTAATGTTGCTTGTTGTGGCTTGCAGTCTCAGTCTCAGAGTCTCAGTTGTTTTTTTAAGGTACCCCCATCTTTCCTTATTTATATTATATATGTTATGTATATGTTTAATAATCAATAAGTTACAAAGATTTGAAGAGGCGTTGTCCGATATAAGGGGTGTCCTTTTTTCGAACTGAGATTTGAGACTGAGACTATTCACGCTCATTTTTACTTTTTTACCTTTTCTGGCTTTTTTACCTTTTCTCTATCAGACCCTCGAGTGCCCAGAGCAGTTCGTTGGCCACGCAGGCGGCATACCTGGCTCCGTAGAGCGGTTCCAACCCTGAAGTATCTCGCCGATGATGCCTCCCACGAGGCGAGGTTCCTGTGACTTCGTTGAACCTGCCTTCATTCTTGGTGCGGCAGGGGAGACAGTGATCATGTAAGATGAAACTGTATGGTGTAAGGCTAACGAACCATGGCGATGGGGATCCCGTCTCTCGGCCCTTGAATAATATCATTCCGTCGTGTCATCACTTTGTCAATTCAGCCTGCAAAGTTAAACAAAAATCTTGATTGTTTTCATTTACAGGTAAAAAAGTATCGAAATAATTCCGAAATTTCGGGCAAATTTCATCGCTTTTTTGGCAGACAGTTTGGTGGTCTCAGAAAAAAGATGTATATTTGCGGAAATTATAACTTAAACGAAATGAGATACAGCTTTATTCTACTTTTCATGCTGATAGTCACATCGCTTTCAGCTCAGGAGAACCTGCAAAAGGGCGCGAAAGCCTCGGAAGTGAAGAAGACCTTCCAAACGGTCAAGAAGCTTCCAATCACAAGTGTGAAGAACCAGTATCGCAGCGGTACTTGCTGGGATTTTGCCACATTGGGCTATTTCGAGAGCGAGATCCTGCGGAAGACAGGTAAGATTTATGACCTTTGCGAGATGTTCGTGGTAAACAAGGACTATATGGACTGCGCCACACACTATGTACGCATGCACGGCTACAGCCAGATCTCGGAAGGCGGCTCCTGCGACGATGTGCTGGAGGTCATCCGCCAGCATGGTATCTGTCCGGAGAATGCCATGCCGGCTCCAGGCTCGCTGACGGGCGACTCACTGGCCAACTTCAAAGTGTTCTTCCCTGAACTCGAGAAAACCGTTAAGGGTATCGTCAGGAAAGACGCCAAGGAGCCACTGCCTCATTGGCAAGATAGTGTGCAGGCGGTCATCGAGAAATACGTTGGCCGCTGTCCTGAGTCGTTCGCTTATGAGGGAAAGACCTACACACCGAAGTCGTTTGCTGAAAGCCTGGGCCTCGACCTCGACGACTACGTGAGTCTGACAAGCTATACGCATCATCCGTTTAACCAGTGGTTCGTCATCGAGGCACCTTACAAATGGCGGCTGAAGCCCAGCTACAACATCCCTATCGAGCAGCTGATGGATATACTCGACAAGGCGCTCGATGCAGGCTATACCGTGGCATGGGGTGGCGATGTGACAGGCGACTTCACCCGCACAGGACTGGCGATGCTGCCTGACGGTGTGAGGCCCACTCAGGAAATGCGCCAAGAGCAGTGGAACGACTGGCGCTTTACCTACGACCATGTGATGCTCATCTACGGCAAGGCTGTTGACGAGCAAGGGAAACCCTATTACATAGTGAAGAACTCATGGGGAGAGAGCGGCCAATACAAGGGCATCTGGTATATGTCGCGTGACTATATGACGCTGAACACGACCTATCTGTTCCTTAACCGCCACGCACTCCCTAACACGATGTGGACTCAGAGGTGACAAGCATCAGGCTGCTGATGATCATGTCGCTTATGAAGAGTCCTCGTCGGGTGAGGGCGAGATGTCCGAGGTGCATTGAGAGCAACCCGTCGTCGATGAATCGGCGTGCGCAACGGAGGCAGTAGTCGCGTTGGCGGTCGGAGAGAAGGTTGAGGTCGAGACCCTCGCGCGTTCGGAGGGCTGTGGTCAGCAGGTCGTTGTAGCGAGTGTCGCCCTCGATGGTCTCAGATTCGAAGAGGCGTTCGCCTCGTTCTATTCCTTTTATGTATTGATGGATGTCGGCAACGTTCCAAGAGCGCGTATGACCGTCGAAGGAGTGGGCTGCGGCACCAAGACCGATATAAGGTGTATAGTTCCAATAGGCGGAATTGTGACGGGAACGGAAACCGGGACGTGCGAAGTTGGATATCTCATAGTGCTCAAGGCCTGCGGCCTCTAAGCGGTCTTTCAACAGATAATACATGGCGCGCTCCGTTTCTTCGTCGGGGAGAACACACGGGTGACTGTTACCATTGTGTCCATTCATCATGCGATGGAGTGGGGTGCCTTCTTCGATGGAGAGACAGTAGGCGGAAAGGTGTTCCACATGGAGGGCCAAGGCGGCATCGATATCGTGCGTCCAGTTGTTGAGCGTCTCGTCAGGGAAACCGTACATCAGGTCGATGCTGATGTTTTGGATGCCCGCAGCCCGCAGTCTTTCCAAAGCCTCTGCGACCTGTGCAGCCGTATGTCGGCGATGGAGATATCTGAGGCGCTGGTCGTTGAAGGTCTGGGCACCCATCGATACACGGTTCACGGGCAGGGTGCGCAGGTTCTGGGCAAAGGCCTCTGTCACATCGTCGGGATTCACTTCGATGGTGATTTCTGCATCTTCGGCTACATTATTATATTTATATAGGGTGTCGAAGATCTGGCGGAGTTGCGGAATCGTCAGTTGGCTTGGTGTCCCACCACCCAGGTAAATACTCCTGACTTCTGTCTCCTGTCTTCTGACTCCTGACTCCCGACACACCGCATCGACATACTGCTGGCGAAGGTCCAACGAGGTCGTGGAATAGAACGCGCAGTAGATGCATCTGCTTGCACAAAATGGAATATGTATGTAGATTCCTGCCATATTTGAATGCAAAAGTACTAATTATTTTTAATTAATGACAGAATTCTTTGGTGATTTCTGAAAAAATGTCTAATTTAGCCGACCGAATTTGATATTTAACTTAAAACCGAACGATAATGAAGATTTATCAGACAAACGAAATCAAAAACATTGCACTCATTGGCAGTGCGGGTAGCGGCAAGACGACTCTTGCCGAAAGTATGGTCTACGAAGCCGGCATCATCAAGCGCCGCGGTACCGTAGAGGGTAAGAACACGATGAGCGACTATTTCCCTGTAGAACAGGAATACGGCTACTCGGTGTTTTCAACTGTTTTCCATGTGGAGTGGAACAACAAGAAGCTCAACATCATCGACTGTCCGGGTTCTGACGACTTCGTAGGTGGCTCTATCACCGCTATGAACGTGACGGACCAGGCTGTGATCCTCGTCAATGGCCAGTATGGTCCTGAGGTGGGTACGATGAACGCTTTCCGCAACACGGAGAAGTTGAAGAAGCCCGTCATCTTCCTGGTGAACCAGCTGGATCGCGACAACTGCGACTTCGATCAGATTCTGAATCAGCTGAAGGAAGTGTATGGCCCGAACTGCGTGCCCGTACAGTATCCGATTGCAACGGGTCCTGGCTTCAATAGCGTGATCGACGTACTGCTGATGAAGAAATACTCCTGGAAGCCCGAAGGCGGTGCACCTATCATTGAGGATATTCCTGCAGATCAGCTGGACAAGGCCAAGGAAATGAAGGCCGCTCTGGTGGAGGCAGCTGCTGCTGGCGACGACACACTGATGGAGAAGTTCTTCGAGAGTGAGGACCTGACAGAGGACGAGATGCGTGAAGGTATCCGCAAGGGTCTGGTGACTCGTTCTATCTTCCCCGTATTCTGCGTTTGTGCAGGCCGCGACATGGGCGTGCGTCGTCTGATGGAGTTCTTAGGTAATGTGGTGCCTTTTGTTAGTGAGATGCCAGTCATCAAGAATGCTGCCGGCAAGGATGTGCCTGCTGATACCAACGCCCCTGCATCGCTCTATTTCTTCAAGACTGGTGTGGAGCCCCATATCGGTGAGGTGAGCTATTTCAAGGTGATGAGCGGTAGCGTGAAGAGCGGCGACGATTTGACAAATGCCGATCGTGGTTCGAAGGAGCGCATGGGTACATTGTATGCTTGTGCAGGTGCCAACCGTATTCAGGTGGACCAGCTCAATGCAGGTGATATCGGTTGTACTGTGAAACTGAAGGATGTGAAGACCGGTAACACGTTGAATGGCAAGGATGTCGACAATAAGTTCGACTTCATCAAATATCCGAATTCGAAGTTCTCTCGTGCCATCAAGGCCGTTAACGAGTCTGAGACCGAGAAGATGATGGCTGCTCTGGCTAAGATGCGTCAGGAGGATCCTACATGGGTGGTTGAGCAGTCGAAGGAGTTGCGCCAGATTATCGTTCATGGTCAGGGTGAGTTCCACCTGCGTACCTTGAAGTGGCGTATGGAGAACAACGAGAAGATCCAGATCGAATATATCGAGCCGAAGATTCCGTATCGTGAGACGATTACGAAGATGGCTCGTGCCGACTATCGTCATAAGAAGCAGTCGGGTGGTGCCGGTCAGTTTGGTGAGGTGCACCTGATTCTGGAGCCTTACACAGAGGGCATGCCTGATCCTACATCGTTCAAGATCAACGGTCAGGAGTTTAAGATGAACATCAAGGGTAAGGAAGAAATCGACCTGGAGTGGGGTGGTAAGCTTGTCTTCATCAACTCTGTGGTTGGTGGTGCCATCGACCTCCGTTTCATGCCCGCTATCCTGAAGGGTATCATGGAGCGTATGGAGCAGGGTCCGTTGACAGGTTCTTATGCCCGCGACGTTCGCGTGATTGTATATGATGGTAAGATGCACCCGGTTGACTCTAATGAGTTGTCGTTCATGCTCGCTGCTCGTAATGCCTTCAGCGCAGCCTTTAAGGAGGCCGGTCCTAAGGTGCTTGAGCCGATCTACGACCTTGAGGTGCTCGTGCCCGGTGACTATATGGGTGATGTAATGTCAGACCTGCAGGGTCGTCGCGCTATCATTATGGGTATGGATTCTGAGGCCGGCTATCAGAAGCTGAGCGCTAAGATTCCTCTCAAGGAGCTCTCCAGCTACTCAATCGCTCTGAGTTCGCTGACGGGAGGCCGTGCATCGTTCACAACGAAGTTCTCAAGCTATGAACTCGTTCCGAACGATATCCAGCAGGCTCTGATCAAGCAGCATGAGGAGGAGATGAAGGACGAAGAGTAATCTCTGATTATTATAAAAATCAAAGGCTCCGCGATTGCGGGGCCTTTGTTTTTTCGGATAAGTCTGAATGTTCGGATTACTCAGATCTTATCAGTTTGACTTCTGAGTTGAGACCGCTGGGAACGGGTTCCCAATGATCGTAAGTAGTCTTCTTGTAATTGATGTCGACAACGTTGATCTCCTCCATCTTGCGCCAGGGAATGCCTCTGCGGTCTAAGTCGGCAATGCGGTTGGCAGGCAGATTGGTCACTTCGATGCGAAGTTCGTTCATACCGGCCTTCAGCGCCTGCTTGCAGTCGAGTACGAAGGGCACCGACCAGGCGCAGCCGATAAACTGTCCGTTGATATAGACACGTGCAGACTCGCGGACATCGCCAAGATCGATCATCCAGGCACCCTTCGGGTCGTCCTGCTTTGTCATCTTGAACTTGGTCGTATAGACACCCGTACCCATCGTAATCTTCGCATTGTCGTCGTCGAGGGATTCCCATGTTTGGAGTTTGTCGAGGGTAAAGGCCTTTCCTACTTTCGGGGCCTCCTCGGTGAAGCTGAGCGTCCAAGGGCCGTTGAGGGAAATGTCGCTAGTCTTTCCGGCCTTGATGGTCAGACTGGAAAGGCCAGGCTTTCTATCGATACTTTCTGTAAAGGTCTGCAAGATCATAGATTCACCGCTGCGCAGGCAGATGTCGATGCTGTCGCCATTGATGCTGGCAGGAATGATGTCGCCATTGAGGGGATTAAACCATACGGCATCGTTGAAGCTGACAGCCAGCGGCAGACGGTCTGCAATATCATTGGGCGACAGGTTGGCGATGAAATAGTGGTATCCTGTGGCGTTCTTTCTTCGGATGGCCTTTAAGCCGCATTCCAGTTTCATGGCCTCGGGTTTGGCTGCTGCTGCGAGGTCGGCGGCTCGTGTACCATAGATAATCCGTGCGCCTTGAGCCTTTAGCTGCTCAATATGCTGCCTGACATTGTCGGGAATCATTTTGCACTCAGGAATGACGAGTGCCTTATAGCGTGTTCCTGCCGCTGTCTGCAACATCCCGTCTTTATATGACGTTGTGAGCAACAGACGGTCGGAGATATAGTCGCTGTCGAAGCCTGCACCGTCGATGGCCAGGATGCTCTTGATGAAATCAGGAGCCAGACTGCCCATAGCGTGGATGCTGAATTGCATGAGTAGTTTTCTGGTGTTCTTCTGCCACATGTCGCGAATGGGCAGGTAGACGATGAAGTCATTGTCGGGCTCTCCCCATTGCAAGAAACGCTGACAGCGCTCGACGTACTGCATGAAATAGGGGGCGTCGCGCCAAATGCTGTTGGTGGGACTCATGTCGATGCTGGCATAGAACTTCCAGCCTGGCCACGGGTCGTCCTTCGGCGAATAGCAGGTACCGTGGAAGAACATGTGGTTGACACCAGCACAGAACATGAGGTCGATGTCGGGTTTCAACTGCGAGAGTGAAGTACGGAAATGTTCTGTCAGCCAGGTGAATGTCTCACTTGATGTGTAAGGTTTGCCGCAGATGTGGGCTGCCGACGGGGCATATTTCAGCATTGAGAAATCAGAGTCGTTCTTGCGGGTTTTGCCGGGATCTGTGCGCAGCCCCTTGATGCCAAGATCAGAAAGGCCGAAGCCCTCAATCTCTGGGATATCCACAGCGGCATAACAGTCAATCAGATTGGCGGGTGAACCATGCGCTTGGTTGCGTGTGATGGCTCCGTGACGATGGGCCCAAGCCGTCCATTGGCTGGTGAAATTCTCCAATAGCAGGTCGCCGAGGGTCTCGCGATAATCGCTGACGATCTTGGGATCTCCCTCCTGTAAGAGCAGGAAATAGTCTTGCAACTTGTAGCCACGGCGTTTTTCAAACTCCTCTAGCAACGTGGGCGTCCAGGTTGCGTCGGCCACCTCATAACTATCGTTGAAGAAGGTGTGAGGGTAGGGTGTCTTTGTCCGCTCGAAGGCAGCCTCAATATGTGCCAGATAGTTTCTGACAGCCTGACGGTCGAAGTGATCGATGACCAGACCTTCACCTCCGGGGGCGGCACGCTTTACCTTCATCACACCATAGCGGACATAAAGGGCAACTACCTGCCACTGGGCGCTTTCGAGTTCTTTCAGATTGCGTTTCAAGACTTTTTTCATGGTCTTGTTCCCTGCAGTCTTCAACTGTGTCTTCAGCATATCCTCAGGCGACCAGGTGAGTTGGCCGTCCTTGACGTATGGGGTAATGTCGTATGAATGGCCTTGCCAATAAGCCATGACTTTATTGAGTTTGCTGTAGACTTCGTCTTTGGCAGAAACCTTCAATGGCAGATTCGTTACGCTTTTGCCCATGAAAGTGCTGTTAACAAAGATGGCCTTGCTGGCACTTTCTTCCAGCGGTACCCACGGACCTCCGAAAGGCCAACCTGTGCCTGTGGCCATATCCACCTCGATGCCCATCTGTTGGCCGTTCTGTTGCACCTCGCGCAGCATCGCCATCCATTGGTCGCTGAGATAGGGAATGTTATTTGCCTCGTTGCCCTGTACCCCGTAAATGGGTGTAATTTCCAAGGCTCCGATACCATGATTGGCATATTCCTGCATGGTCCAACGCAGGTTTTCTTTGTCGACAGCTGATCCCAGCCACCACCAGCGTGCGCCAGCCTTGGCCTCCTGTTGCGGTTCTGGCCACTGCTGAGCTGTAGCTCCCACAGCTAGAGTGGCCAGAATCGTTAGTGTTATAAATCTCTTATACATTTTTAATTGAATATCGAGGACAGAATATAGGCCACGATGGTCGATACGGTGACACAAATCAGGCCTGGCATCATGAATGAGTGGTTCAGCAGGTATTTACCGATGACCGTAGTGCCTGAGCGGTCGAAGTTTACCGTGGCGATATCCGAAGGATAGTTCGGGATGAAGAAATAACCATAGACCGAAGGTAGCACACCTAGCAGAACGGGACCAGGAATTCCTAGTGAATAAGCCAGAGGCAGCATTGAAACAACAACAGCACCCTGAGAGTTGATGAGCACGGAAACCATGAAGAAAACGAGAGCGATGCTCCACGGATAATCTTTTACAATACCCTCAAGCATAGCCTGTATCTCGGGCATATAGTTTGAGAAGTAAGTGTCAGCCATCCAGGCGATACCATAAATGGCGACTACGGCTACCATACCCGACTGCCATACAGGACCAGCAACAGCCTTTTTGGGCTGGGCCTTACAGAAGATGATCATCAAAGCAGCTGCTGCAATCATCACAATCTGGATAACGAGGTTCATTTTCAGCGATTTCCCATCCCACGATGGTAGCAGAGAGGGAATTGCTGCAAACAACACGATGACAGCAAGTGCACCGAGGAAAATAAAGACGGCATTCTTGGCCGATTGTGGAATCGTCTTGTCGAGTGTCGTGGCGTTTGAACCGTAGATGTAATTACGTTGTTCAGGATCAGAAATCTTCCTCTGGAACACAGGATCCTTATCGAGGTCGAGACCACGATGATAAGAGGCTGCAGCGGCGGCCATCAGTCCGCAGATACAGGCCGGAATGGAAACCATCAGCACCCGGGGGATTGTGATGTCGAAATTGTTGGCATTCGAGATGGTGACGAAGGCCACAACGGCAGCTGCGATTGGGGAGCAGGTGATACCTACCTGTGAGGCAATGGAGGCTACTCCACATGGTCGCTCTGGTCTAATTCCTTTCTTTAATGCAATATCGCAAATAATTGGCATTAAGGTATATACAACGTGTCCAGTTCCTACTAAAACTGTAAGAAAGAAGGTCGTTAGTGGTGCTAGGAAAGTGATGCGATCCGGATGCTTGCGGAGCATTTTTTCTGCAATCTGGATGAGCCAGTCCATACCACCTGAAGCCTGCATGATACCAGCACAGGTTACGGCTGCAATGATGATGTAGATCACATCAGTTGGGGGTGTTCCTGGCTTAAGTCCGAAAGCAAAGACGAGAATGGCAAGTCCGATACCGGAAATGGCTCCCAAGGCAAGTGAACCATATCGCGAACCTACCCACAATGCTCCTAAAACAATAAGGAGCTGAATAATCATTAATACCATAGCAATTGTTTTTAATTATTGAATTGACTTGTTTTGTTTGCAAAGTTACGCATTTTTTCTGAAATAAAAAACATTTTGTGATATAAATCTTAAAAATATTTATTTCCTTTGTTGACTCGAATATTTTTAGTACCTTTGCGCCCTAAATAAGTAAAAGGTATAAAACGATATCGAAAATATGGCAAAGAGATTCGCCGAACACAACGGCTTGAACCTGACACAGGTAAATAATGATATCCTGGAAATGTGGCGGGAGAAAAATGTCTTCTGGCGCTCGGTAGAGGAGCGCGAAGGGTGCCCGCAGTTTGTATTCTTCGAGGGTCCTCCCTCAGCTAATGGTCATCCTGGCATCCATCATGTGCTGGCTCGTACCATTAAAGATACCTTCAACCGCTATAAGACGATGAAAGGCTATCAGGTAAAGCGTAAGGCAGGATGGGATACCCACGGATTGCCTGTAGAGTTGGGTGTTGAGAAGGAATTAGGTATCACAAAGGCTGATATCGACAACAAGGACTCGGAAAAATACATCTCCACGGAGGACTATAACAAGAAGTGTCGTGAGAATGTGATGATGTTCACCCAAGAATGGCGTGACTTGACGGAAAAGATGGGCTATTTCGTAGACCTCGATAATCCGTATATCACCTACGATAACAAGTATATCGAAACACTATGGTGGCTCTTGCAGCAGTTTTATAAGAAAGGCCTGCTCTATAAGGGCTACACAATCCAACCTTATTCGCCAGCAGCAGGAACCGGCCTGAGCTCACATGAACTGAACCAGCCTGGTTGCTATCGCGATGTAAAGGATACGACTGTAACAGCTTTATTCAAGGCACTCAATCCTAAGGAAGAGTGGACAAAGTGGGGTACGCCTTATTTTGTAGCTTGGACAACTACACCTTGGACCCTGCCATCAAATACAGCACTCTGCGTAGGTCCGAAGATTGACTATGTTGCTGTTGAAACCTATAACGCCTATAATGGTGAGAAGATAACTGTCATCCTCGCAGAGAGCCGCTTGAATGCCTACCTTGCTCCTGAGGGCAATATCACCGACAGCGATGAGATGCCTGAGTATAATAAGGGCGAGAAGTTTGTGCCTTATCGCATCGTAGGTCGCTATACTGGTGAGCAGCTGGTGGGCCTGAAGTATCAGCAGCTGATGCCTTGGGTCAAACCGTCAGCTAAAGTTGATGCTAATGCTGCCGATTATGTGAAGGCCTATGCTCAGGCTCATCCTGAGAAGGTGTTTACGGGCGAGAACGGTAAGGATCAGTTTGTGGAGATGGAGAGTGAGGCATTCCGTGTAATCCCTGGCGATTACGTAACAACAGAGGATGGTGCCGGTATCGTGCATATCGCGCCTACCTTCGGTGCCGATGATGCCAAAGTGGCTAAAGATGCCCATATCCCAAGTTTGTTCCTTATTAATAAGAAAGGTGAAACTCGTCCGATGGTTGACCTCCAAGGTAAGTACTATCTGATAGAGGAACTCGACGATAACTTTATTGAGAAATGTGTCAATAAGGAGGGATATAGTCATCACGCTGGTGACTTCGTAAAGAATGCTTATGCTCCGGAGTTTAATAAGGATGGCAAGTACGATGAGCAGGCTGCAGCCAAGGCAGAAGACCTGAATATCGTGATCTGTATGGAAATGAAACAGGAAGGTACGGCGCTCAAGATTGAGAAGCACGTACATAATTATCCACATTGCTGGCGTACAGACAAGCCTGTGCTGTATTATCCGCTGGACTCCTGGTTCATCCGCTCTACAGCTAAGAAGGATCGTATGTTCGAATTGAACAAGACCATCAACTGGCAGCCAGAGTCAACGGGTACAGGCCGTTTCGGTAACTGGTTGGAGAACCTGAACGATTGGAACCTCTCCCGCTCACGTTTCTGGGGAACCCCGCTACCGATATGGCGCGACGAGGATGGCAAGGAAGTCTGCATAGGCTCAGTTGAAGAACTCTACAACGAGATCGAGAAGGCTGTCAAGGCTGGATTCATGCAGTCGAACCCCATGAAGGACAAAGGTTTTATACCCGGCGATATGTCGAAGGAGAACTACGACAAGATCGACCTGCATCGTCCGTATGTGGATAACATCATCCTCGTATCAGAGAGCGGCAAGCCCATGAAGCGCGAAAGCGACTTGATTGACGTATGGTTTGATTCTGGTTCTATGCCTTATGCACAGATTCATTATCCCTTTGAGAATAAAGATTTGATCGACAAGGGTATTGCATTCCCCTGTGACTTTATCAACGAGGGTGTCGACCAGACGCGTGGCTGGTTCTTCACGCTACATGCCATTGCTACGATGATATTTGACTCTGTAGCTTTCAAGAATGTCATTTCTTCTGGCTTGGTACTCGATGCCAAGGGCAACAAGATGTCAAAGCACGTGGGTAATGTTGTGAATCCGTTTGATATGATTGGCAAGTACGGTTCAGATGCCGTTCGATTGTATATGATGACGAATTCCGAGCCTTGGGATAACCTGAAGTTTGATCCGGAGGGTGTCGACGAAGTGCGTCGTAAGTTCTTCGGCACTTTATACAATACATACAGCTTCTTTGCTCTATATGCCAATGTGGATGGCTTTGACCCACAGGTAGCACAGGTGGCTTTTGATAAGCGTCCTGAAATCGACCGTTGGATCCTCTCTTGTCTGAATACGCTTATCAAGGGCGTGGAGGCAGAACTTGATAACTACGATCCTACACGTGCAGGCCGTCTGATTGATGCCTTTGTAAACGACGATCTCTCTAACTGGTACGTTCGCCTGAACCGCAAACGTTTCTGGGGTAAGGAAATGTCGGAGGATAAACTCTCTGCCTATCAGACACTTTATACTTGTCTGATGGTAGTGGCCAAATTATTGGCTCCGTTTGCACCGTTCTATGCAGATCAACTGTATAAGGACCTTGGTGGGGCGCTCGATAGCGTGCACCTCGATCAATTCCCTGTGGCCGACGATACTCAGATTAACAAGGATCTCGAAGCCCGAATGCGGATGGCGCAGAAAATCACTTCGATGGTTCTTGCCTTGCGCCGTAAGGTAAATATTAAGGTGCGTCAGCCGCTGCAGGCCATCATGATTCCTGCCGTCGATGCAGAACAGAAGAACCACATCGAGGCTGTGAAGGACCTGATTATGAACGAGGTGAACGTTAAGGAACTTCGTTTCGTAGAGGGTGCTGGCGTGCTGGTTAAGAAGGTGAAGTGCAACTTCCGCACGATGGGTAAGAAGTTCGGTAAGCTGATGAAGAGTGTGGCTGCCGCTATGGATGCCCTCTCGCAAGAGCAGATTGCCGAGCTCGAAAAGCAAGGTTTGATTGCCATCAATGTCGAAGGTCAGGATGTTAACGTCGAGGCTGTTGATGTGGATATTATCAGCGAGGATATTCCAGGCTGGTTGGTAGCCAATGAGGGTAACCTCACCGTAGCCCTTGAGGTGGAATTGACAGACGAACTGAAGAACGAGGGTATGGCCCGCGAACTCATCAACCGCATCCAGAACATCCGCAAGGAGAGTGGCCTGGAAATTACCGACCGTATCGTGGTGACTTTGGCTTCGAATACCGAGGTGGAGAAGAGTCTCGGCAGCTTCTCTGACTATATCAAGACCCAGGTGCTTGCCGACGATATCAAGGTAGCCGACAACGATGGACAGGAAGTGGACTTCGATGAATTCAAACTGAACATTAAAGTAGAGAAAATATAATAATCAGAAACTAAAAACAGAATAAATATGGCAGAAAAAACACGTTACAGCGACGAAGAACTCGAAGAGTTCCGTCAGATTATCAATGAGAAAATGGCATTGGCCAAGCGCGACTATGACCAGATGATGAAAGTGCTTATGAACGAGGACTCCAACGATGTCGACGATACATCACCAACCTATAAGGCATTAGAGGAGGGTAGTGTCACACAGTCGAAAGAAGAACTCATCTCTATGGCCGCTCGCCAGCAGAAGTTCATTCAGGGACTGAAAGCAGCCTTGGTACGCATTGAAAATAAAACCTATGGCATCGACCGCATTACCGGTGAACTGATTCCTAAGGAGCGCCTTCGCGCCGTACCTCACGCTACGCTGAGCGTTCAGTCGAAGATGAATCAAAAGAAAGGTTAAGTGAGCGCTTTCAGAAAGTTTTTCACCAACGGGAGACTGGCGACATTGATTATTGTTGCCATTCTCCTGATCGACCAAGCCATTAAGATTTGGGTAAAGACCTCGATGACGCTCCATGAGAGCATTCATATCACCGACTGGTTCTACATCTCGTTTATTGAAAACAACGGTATGGCATTCGGTATGCAGCTTGGCAGCAAGATTGTACTGTCGCTGTTCCGCGTCTTTGCCATTGCACTACTAGGCTATTACATTTGGATTGAGGTGGGAAAGAAGGCAAAGATAGGTTATCTTGTTTGTCTGTCGATGATTCTCGCAGGTGCCGCAGGCAATCTGATCGACTGTATGTTCTACGGCCTTGTTTTCAATAATTCGTCGGAGTTCTACCAGTCCTACTTTGTGCCGTTCGGTACGGGCTATGCCCCCTTCCTGATGGGTAAGGTGGTGGATATGTTTTATTTCCCATTGATCGAGACAGAATGGCCCCAGTGGATGCCTTTTGTAGGTGGCGATCATTTTGTATTCTTCAGTCCGGTATTCAATTTTGCTGATGCCTCCATCAGTGTGGGTGTCGTACTGCTTTTGTTGTTCTATCGTAAAGAGATCAGTCAAATCACGTTGAAAAAGAAGGACCCTGCAGAGCCAGATCCTGTTCACGAAGAAGCATGAATCTGCATCGTTACCATATCGTTTTCCTGTTCTTGGTGCTTTTGACAGCATGTTCGCCAAAAGTTCCCAGTGAGTATATACAGCCCGACGATATGGAAGATATTCTCTACGACTATTTCGTGTCGCAAGGTATTGCCAAGCAGGAAAATCTCACGTCTTCCGGTTTCTCTTCAAGCAGACCGATGGATTACAAACGTGAACTCTATTTCGAAGCCGTCCTGAAGAAATATGATTTGACACGGGCAGAGTTCGACTCGTCGCTTGTCTATTATTACACACGTTCCGATCGTTTTGTCAAGATATGGAAGAATGTACAGGAGCGCTTGGGCGAGGCAGCCATCGAGTATGGCGCTTCAGCAGGTGAGGTGGAGAATTTTACGGCTAGTACGCTGACAGGTGATACTGCTAATATCTGGAACGGTGCCATTTCGCAGGTGCTTGTCCCTTATGCGCCCTATAACCGTTTGCAGTATCGCTTGCAGGCAGATACAGCCTATCGCAAGGGCGATAGCTTTATGTTAGCCTGGAATAGCAACTTTCTTTATCAGAGCGGCTCCAAGGATGCAGTCGCTTATATAGCGGTGAAGTATAAGAACGATAGTGTCGCCTCATCGGTGACCCATTTTTCTGTCGACGGCCGTTCTCAGTTGCGTATTGAGGGCTGCGAGGAGCCTGTGAAGGAGATCAATGGCTTTATCTATCTGGGACAAGGATACGAGAATACTTCCAATTTGCGAATGCTTATCGTCAGCAATATCCAGTTGATACGTTTCCACAAGAAGGAACACGAGGAGGTTGTACCACAGCCGCAGAAGTCGGTGGCGGATTCGCTCTCTCAGGTGCCCGACTCCTTGCGTCCTCGTCATCATCGACTTGGAGAACGACCGGATCAAATAAAACCAATAACTCAATAGCACTATGAATTTGAAATTCCGTTTATCGTTAATGAACTTCTTGGAGTTTGCAGTCTGGGGTGCCTACCTCACTTGTATGGGTAATTATTTGGGCATTGCCGGTCTGGGCGACAAGATTTCATGGTTCTATGCCATTCAAGGTATAGTAAGTATCTTTATGCCCACACTGATGGGTATTGTAGCCGATAAATATATCCAGCCGCAACGTCTGTTAGGCCTCTGCCATTTGGTGGCGGGCTTCTTTATGCTCGGTTGCTGGTGGTTGGGTAGTCAAGCAGGCTTCGGACAAGAGTTGGCTGACAAGTCGTTGTTCATCGCTCTCTATACGTTGAGCGTGGCTTTCTTTATGCCTACTATTGCGCTTGCCAATACAGCGGCTTTCACTATTCTGAAAGAGAACAATATGGACACGGTGAAGGACTTTCCCCCCATTCGTGTATTGGGAACCGTCGGCTTTATTGTCACGATGTGGTTTGTCAACTGCGCATTCATTGACGATAGCGGCTTTGGATTCACGTTGGCCGAGAATGCCCATAAGTTCCAGTACACCTATATGCAGTTCTTCGTGTCCGGCTTGTTGAGCATTGTGCTCTTCGCCTATTGCTTTACCTTGCCAGAGTGTAAGCTGGAGAAGAAAGACGACAAAGTGTCGTTCGTCGAAAGCCTTGGTCTTAATGCCTTCAAGCTGTTCAAGCGTCGTCAGATGGCGTTGTTTTTCATCTTCTCGGCATTGCTGGGTATGTGCCTGCAGGTTACTAATGGCTTTGCAGGTCCTTTCCTGACCAGTTTCAAAGGTACGCCTGAGTTTGCAGACACCTTCGCAGCCAACAATGCCACGTTGCTGACGAGTATCTCGCAAATCAGTGAGGCCTTCTGCATCCTCCTCATCCCCTTCTTCCTGAAGCGTTTTGGCATCAAGATCGTGATGCTCATGTCGCTCTTTGCATGGGTGTTCCGCTTTGGCTTCTTTGGTATAGGCGATCCTGCTATGCCGGGTGTGCTGTTCTTCGTGCTGTCGTGTATCGTCTATGGTGTAGCTTTCGACTTTTTCAATGTGTCGGGCGGTATATTTGTCGATCAGGAGTGCGAACCCAGTATTAAAGCTTCGGCTCAAGGCTTGTTCATGATGATGACCAATGGGTTGGGGGCTACCATCGGAACCTTGGCAGCTGGTGAGATCGTGAATGCATATTGCACATGGGAAGGTGGTTACCTGGTTGGCGACTGGACCTCGTGCTGGTTTGTCTTTGCCGCCTTCGCTTTGGTGGTAGGCATCACCTTCGCCATTGTTTTCAAACCCGAGAAGAAACCTATTGAGCAGGTTAACCATTAAAAGCAGGTTACTTATATCGAATGAAAGAAAGCAGATTCTTTTACGTCCCCGATGCTGATCAGCAGCAAGAATTGCCTGCTGCCGAGGCTATGCATGCCATGCGGGTGCTTCGGTTGAAAGGTGGCGACGAGCTGTTCCTGATGGATGGGGTCGGCAACTATTATCGTGCCGAGGTAACGATTGCCGCCACGCACAACTGTTACTACGACATTGTCGAACGCCAGCCTCAGACACCTCAATGGCAGGGACATGTCCATCTGGCCATCGCACCCACGAAGATGCTCGACCGTATCGAGTGGATGATTGAGAAGGCTACAGAGGTGGGCGTCGATGAAATCACGTTCTTTCATAGCAAATTCTCAGAGCGTAGGGTGGTGAAGATTCCCCGCTTGGAAAAGATAGCCATCTCTGCCATGAAACAGAGTCATAAGGCTTGGAAGCCTGTCATTCACGATATCGTGTCTTTCAAGGACTTTATTGCTTCGCCTGTTGAGGGTCGGAAATATATTGCGCACTGCTATGAGGAGATACCTCGTGTTAGCCTCTTTACCGAGTTGCAGGCGCTCGACCCTACAGAACCCGTCACTGTGCTGATAGGTCCTGAGGGTGACTTCTCCATCGACGAGGTGCAGATGGCAATCGAAGCAGGCTACCAGTCGGTGCACTTGGGTGATAGCCGCCTTCGTACGGAGACTGCAGGCCTGATGGCCGTAACAATGATGCAACTTTCTAAAACATAAAAAAATGACTGACGAGAAAATCATGTCAACCATCAAACCTGATGGTGAGTACTGGCAACCGGAATTAGAGACCATGCCAAGAGAGCAACTCCAACAGTTGCAAGTTAAAAAACTCAAGGAGTCTATCAATGTCGCCTTGAAGTCGCCTTTTTACAAGAAACGTCTGGGCGAGGCTGGTATTACGGCCGATTCTATCAATACGGTCGATGATATCCGTAAGATTCCCTTCACCACGAAGCAGGATCTGCGCGACAACTATCCTTTCGGATTGGTAGGTGCTAATTTGGATGATGCTGTTCGCATCCACTCTACCAGTGGCACGACGGGAAATCCTTGTGTCGTCGTTTATTCAGAGCACGACATTTGTTCGTGGGCAAATATGATTGCCCGTAACCTCTACATGGTGGGCTGTCGCAAGAGCGATGTGTTCCAGAACTCCAGCGGCTATGGCATGTTCACGGGTGGTCTGGGCTTCCAGTATGGTGCAGAGTGGTTAGGTGCTATGACGGTTCCTGCTGCGGCAGGCAACTCCAAGCGCCAGATTAAGTTCATCAAGGACTTCGGCACCACCTGTCTCCACGCTATTCCTTCTTATGCCATCCGTCTGGCAGAAGTCTTTAAGGAGGAGGGCGTCGATCCCGCCTCCACCAAACTCCGTACCCTCTGTATCGGTGCTGAGCCCCATACTGAGGAGCAGCGTCGTCGCATCGAGCGTATGCTGGGCGTGAAAGCTTACAACTCATTTGGTATGACTGAGATGAACGGCCCTGGTGTGGCCTTCGAGTGTAAGTATCAGGAAGGCATGCACCTTTGGGAAGACAACTATATCGTGGAAATTGTCGATCCTGACACCCTCGAGCCAGTACCCGATGGTGAGATGGGCGAGATGGTGCTCACCACGCTCGACCGAACAATGATGCCTATTTTAAGGTATCGTACACGCGACCTTACCCGTATTTTGCCAGGTGAATGTAAGTGCGGACGTACCCACCGTCGTATCGACCGCATCAAGGGTCGTACGGATGATATGTTCATCATCAAGGGTGTCAATGTCTTCCCGATGCAGGTGGAGAAGATTCTCGTGCAATATCCAGGCTTGGGCAGCAACTACCTGATCACCCTCGAGACCATCGACGACAATGATGTCATGACCGTAGAGGTTGAGCTCGATGGCTTGGAGACAGATATCTATCCCGAGATTCAGAGGATGACCAAGGATATCCAGCGTGCCTTGAAGGATGAGATTCTCCTCACACCTCAGGTGAAGCTCGTCAAGAAGGGTTCTCTGCCTCAGAGCGAGGGCAAGGCCATCCGTGTGCATGATCTCCGTCATAACAAGGATTAATTGCATGCGTCGTCATTGGATTTTAGGATTGTTCTTGCTCCTGTTGGTGCAGATGGGTAGGGCAGAAGGCTTGAAGATGCGCGAAGTCTTCAAACAGATGCCCGATTCCCTTTTGCCATATCTCTCAGAGAACAACCGTTTGGATTTTATCGACTTCATTGATTCTAAGATGAAGGCTGAGGTGAAAAACCGTCTGGGCGGAACCAGCGAGATGACGGTGCTTACCGATAGCACGCTGAGTATTCGAATGAGCGAGGCTCTGCAGATTGATATGCTCTTGCTGAGAACGGTGGAAACCGCTGATGCAGGAAGTAGCGAGATAATCTGTCTGATTGAGACTTTCGGTGCTGATTCCCTCAGCCTCGAAAGCACGGTTCGTTTCTTCACGTCCTCATGGCAGTTGTTGAACGAGCCGCCATCTATTTCGGTGTCAGATCAGAACACTATTTCGTCCAAAAAAGTGCAAACAATTCTAAAAAGAGATGATGAAATTCTAAAAAAGAATTAAAATAGTGCAAATTACACGCTGCATTTGTCGAATGACTTTTGTTTTTTTTGTACATTTGCAGAGTGTTTTTCATGGTATTAGATTATTAAGGTTAAAAGGAAAATAGGTTATCGTGAGATAACCTACTTTCAACTCCGACGAAATTTATTTTTTAGTAGTCGGAGATGAAAAGGGAGCTTGGGAAAGTTCCCTTTTCTGTTTGTATGTCGCTTTAATAGCTTCTGGCGATGATGACGCGGGCCTTCGAGGGTTTGCCGCTTACCATGTCTACACCAGGTGTCTGCTCCACACCGAAGGGCACGCAACGGATGGTGGCCTGCGTCTCTTCCTTGATCTTGGCCTCCGTTTCGGCCGTGCCGTCCCAATGGCAGAGGAAGAAACCACCGTCCTTCACCTTTTCCTTAAACTCCTCGTAGTTGTCGCACTCATAGATGCGGCTGTCGCGATAGGCCTTGGCCTTCTCGAAGATATTCTTCTGGATATCCTCCAGCAGCTGCTCCACATAGTCGACGATACCTTCCAGAGGACGTGTCTCCTTCTCCAGTGTGTCACGACGCATCACTTCGATTGTGCCGTTCTCCAAATCGCGGGCACCAAGCACCAGTCTGACGGGCACACCCTTCAGCTCATAATCGGCAAACTTAAAGCCTGGGCGCTTGTTGTCGGCATCGTCGAACTTCACGCTGATGCCCTTTGCGCGGAGCTTCTCCATCATGGGCAGCACCTCTTTGTTCACCTGCTCCATCTGCTCGGGCTTGGTGGCAATGGGGATAATCACCACCTGAATCGGAGCGAGACGTGGAGGCAGCACCAGTCCGTTGTCGTCTGAATGCGTCATGATGAGGGCACCGATCAGTCGTGTGCTCACACCCCATGAGGTAGCCCAAACATATTCGGGTTTGTTGTCCTTGTTCAGATAGGTCACGTCGAAAGCCTTGGCGAAGTTCTGTCCGAGGAAGTGTGATGTTCCTGACTGCAGGGCCTTGCCGTCCTGCATCATGGCCTCGATGGTATAGGTGTCGAGGGCACCAGCAAAACGCTCGGTCTCGCTCTTTACTCCCTGCACTACAGGCACTGCCATCCACTCTTCTGCAAACTTGGCATACACCTTCAGCATCTTCTTGGCTTCCTCTTCAGCCTCTTCGCGGGTGGCATGGGCTGTGTGGCCCTCCTGCCACAGGAATTCCGAGGTACGGAGGAACGGACGTGTACGCATCTCCCAGCGCATCACATTACACCACTGGTTGCACATCAAGGGCAGGTCGCGCCACGACTGGATCCAGTTCTTATACGTGTTCCAGATAATCGTCTCTGAAGTAGGACGGATGATGAGTTCCTCTTCCAGCTTGGCTGCGGGATCTACCACCACGCCGCTCTTGTCCTCAGTTGCCTTCAGACGGTAGTGGGTCACTACGGCGCACTCCTTGGCGAAACCCTCCACATGCTCGGCCTCGCGGCTGAGGAATGATTTCGGAATCAGCAAGGGGAAATAAGCATTCTGCGCACCCGTCTCCTTGAACATCTTATCTAGTTGCTGCTGCATCTTCTCCCAGATGGCGTAGCCATAGGGCTTGATGACCATACATCCGCGAACGGCAGACTGCTCCGCCATATCGGCCTTGACCACCAGATCATTGTACCATTGGCTGTAATTTTCAGCCCTTTTCGTTAAATCTTTTAATTCTTTTGCCATTGTTTTTATTGCTGTTTTATTAATTTGGGCACAAAAGTACTAAAAAAAGTTGGAAAAATGTGCAGATTACAAATAAAAGAATTATCTTTGCAACGTAAAAAGTGACAAAACCATTATTAATTCATTTAAAATAGTAACAAATATGAAGAGTTTCAAGACGATTGCGCTTTCAATGTGTGCTGTCCTCGTGATGGCAGGTTGTAACAATATGCAGAAGGGTGCAGCCATCGGTGCTGGTGGTGGTGCGTTGCTCGGTGCTATTGTTGGTAAGATTGCTGGTAATACCGCTATCGGTGCTGCTGTTGGCGGTGCTGTAGGTGCCGGCGCCGGTGCTATCATCGGTAAGAAGATGGATAAGGCTAAGGCTGAGGCTGAGGCTGTGAAGAACGCTCAGGTGGAGTCGGTGACCGATGCTAACGGTCTGCAGGCTGTTAAGGTTACCTTTGATTCTGGTATTCTCTTTACCACTGGTAGCTCTACACTGAGTTCTACTGCTAAGTCTTCTCTGACACAGTTCTCTAACGTGCTGAAGAACAATGCCGACTGCGACGTAGCCGTTCAGGGCTATACCGACAATGCAGGCTGGAAGAACAGCACTCGTGAGCAGAGTATTCAGAAGAACCTGAACCTCTCTCAGCAGCGTGCTCAGGCTGTGACCAACTATCTGCAGTCACTGGGTGTGAGCAGCAGTCAGATCCGCAGCACGATGGGTTATGGTGAGGACAATCCTGTAGCCGACAACTCTACAGCAGCAGGTCGTGAGCAGAACCGTCGTGTTGAAGTTTACATGTACGCTTCACAGGCCATGATCCAGGCAGCTGAGCAGCAGGCTAACTAAGCCGCTTTAGATGCAGAAAATCATTCGTAAGCTACGCGTCACCATACGCTGGATATTGGCGGCCTTCTTCGGCTCCACTATTCTTGCGGTGGTGGCGCTTCGCTTTCTGCCTGTCTACTTCACGCCGCTGATGTTCATACGTCTGGCGCAGCAGGTTGGTGAGGGCAAGGAACTGAGACTGAATCACCATTGGGTGTCGCTCGACAAGATCTCGCCCTTCTTGCCTGTGGCCGTTATCGCCAGCGAGGATGCCAACTTTATGCAGCATCACGGCTTCGACTACAAGGCCATCGAGCACGCTGCTGAGCGTAACCGCAAGCATCCCGAGAAACGTAAACTCGGGGCTTCGACCATCTCGCAGCAAACGGCCAAGAACGTGTTTCTTTGGCCGGGACGCAGTTGGACGCGCAAAGGCTTCGAGGTCTATTTTACCACCCTCATCGAGCTCCTCTGGCCGAAGGAACGCATCATGGAGGTATATCTCAATTCTATCGAGATGGGCGATGGCATCTATGGTGCATCGGCTGTGGCCGAAGCACATTTCGGTATTCAGGCCAAAGACCTGAGCCGTAGCCAGTGTGCCTTGATAGCTGCCACGCTGCCCAATCCTCGGCAGTATTCCAGCAAACATCCCTCGGCCTATATGCAGAAGCGCCAGAAGCGTATATTAAACGAAATGAAATATGTAAAGACATGGAAGAGTCTGGACTGAACAGATACCTCGATGAAATCGGTCGCGAGTCATTACTCACAGCCGACGAGGAGCGCGATCTTGCTTTAAAGATCCAGCAGGGCGAAAGCAAGGCCCTGAACCGGTTGGTCGGAGCCAACCTCCGTTTTGTGGTTTCCATCGCCAACCAGTATAAGGGCAAGGGGCTCCAGATGGACGACCTGGTTAGCGAGGGTAACATCGGTCTGATGAAAGCAGCCTCGCACTTTGATCCCAGCCGCGGCACCCGCTTTGTCAACTTTGCCGTTGTCCACATCCGCCAACAGATTGAGAAGGCTATTGCCCAGCAGACCGATCCTCCCAAGGGAAAGGCTTCGGGGCGCAATAATGGCGATCTGCCTTTGAAGGCCACATCAGTCGATGCACCGTTGGGTCATCGCAATAACATGAGCCTTCTCTCTGTTCTTGTCAATCAGGATGCCCCCTTGGCCGACGAGCGCGTTCACTCCGAAGCCATCGAAGAAGTCATTGAGTTTGCCCTAGGCTCGCTCGACGAGCGCGAAAGCAGGGTGATAAACGCCTTCTTCGGCATCAATCAGGAGCACGAGACGATGGCTGAGATTGCTGAAGATATGGACTTGAAGCGTGAACGTGTCCGGCAGATTCGTGACAAGGCTGTCCGCAAACTCCGCAAAGCCTACAAATCCCGTCTCCAGGAACTCAACAAATAAAGAATCCCTCGCCAATCGGCGGGGGATTTCTTGTTTTCAGAGAGTTGACTCATTGAAAACCGTCCCGTCTGAGTCCACTGCTTTCACTTTCAATGCCATAATCTAAATCCTTTCTTTTTAATGGTTAATAAATTGATTAATTGTTAATAGATGTTGTTAATTATTTTTACTTATCTCCGAAACGACTCCGTTTTTGGCTTTGCCTAGGAAAC
>JAEEGJ010002949.1_pt1 | contig 72552 bp, 62 predicted proteins | sample 8958761 | NCBI WGS metagenome assembly JAEEGJ01 (sample SAMN16246546, study PRJNA631951) | gut metagenome | biome: gut microbiome; feature: rumen; material: RS-attached | host: Bos | place: Iran: Karaj | collected 2018-10 | reverse complement strand
CATCAACAGAATCGGCAGAAGATTATTCAACCCTAAGTTGATGAATGATGATCTGACAGAGAGATACGATGTTGTCATGCCTAACAGTTATTTCTCTAAATCAATCGAGCAGAAGAAAGAGATCAGAGACTGCTTGCTCTCTATCGGCGTTGACCTTGATAATGTTCCTGTTATTACTAAGTACAAGGAATTCGTTAAGTTTGCAGTTGCTAAGTTTGATGCTCTGCCGCTTGCCGATATCCCGAGAAAGCCCAGGGTAGGACTTGTAGGCGAGATCCTCGTCAAGTTCCAGCCTGATGCAAACAACAACGCCATCGACGTTATCGAGCAGGAAGGCTGCGAAGGCGTTCTTCCCGGTGTTCTGGACTTCTTCCTGTACTGCGCATACAACCCGATCTGGCAGGCCGAAAACCTTGGCAAGAGCAAGAAGACCGGTTATATCATGAAGCAGGGAATCAAGTTCCTTGAGGCTCTGAGAAAGCCCATCAACCGTGAGTTTAAGGCTACCGGCGGCAAGTTCATGCTGACCGAGAGGATCCAGGAACTTGCAGAGAAGTCATCAAGCGTCTTAAGCTGCGGCAACTCCTGCGGCGAAGGATGGTTCCTCACAGCCGAGATGATCGAGCTTATCCAGGACGGCGTTCCGAACATCATATGCGCGCAGCCTTTTGCGTGCCTGCCTAACCACGTAACCGGTAAGGGCATGATCAAGGAATTGAGGCGCCAGTATCCTAGCTCTAACATCATCCCGATCGACTATGACCCGGGTGCATCTGAAGCTAACCAGCTCAACCGTATCAAGCTCATGATCAGCACCGCGCATACGGTAAGAAACCAGGAGATCGAAGCTCAGAAAAGATCTGCTAACGGATCAGCTTTGGAGGACTGATAATGACTAAGCTCCTTCTTGTAGACGGCAACTCGATAATCAACCGCGCATATTATGCGGTAATCGGACGCGCTCCCATGACCGCGCCTGACGGAACGCCTACGGGAGCCGTAAACGGTTTCTTCAATTCGATTCTTGGCGTCATGGGAGAATATAAGCCTGATAACATCTGCGTTCTTTTCGACAGAAGAGAGCCCACGTTCAGGCATAAGATGAGCGCTGATTACAAGGCAAACCGCAAGGGCATGCCTGACGATCTCGCTGCACAGATGCCTGTAGTTAAAGAGATTCTTGATCTCTGGGGCGTTTCCAGGATGGAACTCGCAGGATATGAGGCTGACGACCTTATCGGAACGCTCTCCAAGATGGGCGAGCAGGCCGGAATGGACGTTTTCATTTTCAGCGGCGACCACGACGACTTCCAGCTGATATCTGACAGGGTATCTGTAGTAATGCCGCAGTCCGGCAAGGACAAAGACCCGAGAGTGCTTTACGACAGGGAAAGATTTGAGACACAATACGGCGTTAAGCCTGAAGTCTTCGTTCAAGTAAAAGCGCTTATGGGAGATAACTCAGATAACATCAAGGGCGTCGAAAAAGTTGGCGAGAAGACCGCGTTCAAGCTTATTGCCGATTATGGTTCGTGTGACGGCGTAATGGCAAACGCGGACAAGCTTTCACCCGCGCTCAGTGCAAGGATAGCTGCTTCAGGTGATCTTCTTGCGATGAACATCAAGCTCTGCACGATAGACAGGGATGCGCCTGTTCCATTCGGGCTTGAGAATACCGCGTTTACCGGTGAACCCTCTGATACGCAGGCTCTTTACAATAAACTTTCAAATCTTTCGCTCAAGATGCTCATCAAGAAGCTCGGACTGGACGGCATGCAGAGAAGCGAAGCTGCCGCTCCCATTCAGGAGATGGATGACGTATCAAAGGGCATTATGGATAAGCTTAATGTTCTCTTAAACGACGGCTTTGAAGTCGTCATGGGGGCTTGTGATCTTCCCAAGGGAGAACTTGCCGCAGGCATCGATTTTGTTACCACGTCAAACGGCAAATTCGTGATGCTCCTTGATTTCGATAATGCAAAGCTCTATTGCATGACCGAAGAAGAGGCTTCAAATGTCTTTTCTGATGGAGACATCATTCCCGCGGCATACGGATATAAGGACAGATCCAAGCAGATCGACAGTCCTCTTAAGGCTGTGAGATCTGTTTTCGATATCGAGATCTGCGGTTACGTAATGAATCTCATCGAGGGCAAGTCTGATCTCGAAAGGCTCTACGAATATGCCACCGGATCTCTCTATCCGGTCGTTGAGGAAATGACCAAGGCAGTCCAGCTCTCGCTCTTTGACGAACCTGCTTCAACTGTTCCTGTTGAAGAGGAACTCAAGAAGGATGGAAAGCGCCTGTGCTGCATAACAGCAGTTGCAAGGATGCTCTCACATAAGCTCGAAGGCGAGGAGAAGATAAAGAAGCTCCTCTATGACATCGAGTTCCCGCTCGTCATGACGCTCGACAGGATCGAGCGCGCAGGCATGCACGTTTCACGTGAAAGACTTGATGCGCTTCATTCTGAATATACGAACAGGCTCGAAGACATTGAAGCCCGCATTTTCGACCTGACCGGCATGCATTTCAATGTCAATTCACCCAAGCAGTTGGGCGACGTTCTCTACGGCGAGAAGGGTCTTAATCTCCCTCACGGCAAGAAGGGCAAGAACGGCGCTTATTCGACCGGCATTGACGAACTTAAACGCTTGAAAGAATACCATCCGGTAATCGAAGAGATAATCAAATACAGGGAGCTTAGCAAGCTCGATTCGACATATGCAGCGGGCCTTACGCGTTCCATCAGGAATGACGGAAGGATCCACACGACGTTCACTCAGGCCATGACCAACACGGGAAGGCTTTCATCCACTGAGCCTAACCTTCAGAACATCCCCGTAAGGTCTGATGAAGGCTCAAGGCTCAGAGAGGCATTTACGGCCTCCGACGGCTGCGTTCTGGTCGATGCCGACTATTCACAGATCGAGCTTCGTCTGCTTGCCGCATTATCCGGTGACGAAACGATGTGTTCTGCGTTTATTGGCGGCGAGGATATCCACAGAAAGACCGCTTCAAAGGTCTTCGGAGTAAACGAGGATGCAGTAACCCATAAGATGAGAGCCATTGCCAAGACCGTTAATTTCAGCATCATATACGGCATTTCCGATTACGGCCTTGCGACCGATCTCGGCATCGGCTACAAAGAGGCGGGAACGCTCATCAAGGAATACGAGAACCAGTTCCCGGGCATCATGAAATACTTGAACGGCCTTAAGGACAACGGCGAGAAGAACGGCTTTGTTGAGACCATGTTCGGGAGAAAGAGGATCTTATCAGAACTCAAGAGCCAGAACAGGAACATCAGGAACTTCGGTTTCAGAGCCGCTATGAACACGCCTATCCAGGGCACTGCGGCAGACATAATCAAGATCGCGATGAACCGCGTGAGCGATGCTCTTGCAAAAGAACTTCCCGATGCAAAGCTCGTAATGCAGGTTCATGACGAACTCATAGTCGAGTGTCCCGAAAAGGATGCCGAAAAGGCATCTGAGATCCTTAAGAGGGAAATGGAGGCATCAGCGGAGCTTTCTGTTCCGCTCGTTGCAGAAGTTGGCATAGGAAAGGACTGGCTTAGCGCTAAATAATGTTTGTACTTGGAATCACAGGCGGTATAGGAAGCGGAAAGAGCACTGTCAGCGGCATCTTAAGAGACAAGGGGCTCTTGGTCCTTGATGCTGATGAGATCTCCAGAAAAGTTACCGAACCCGGCGGAAAGGCTATTCCTGCCATTGCAGAGGAGTTCGGTCCCAAGGCTATCGGAGCCGGCGGAGTAATGAACCGCAAGGCAGTTTCGCAGATAGTCTTTTCCGACAAGAAGAAGCTCGATGAATTGAGTTCAATCGTTCACAGATTTGTTTTCGAGGAGATGGAGGAACAGGTCGAAAAGGAAAAGGAGAAGGGCACAAAATGCGTCGTTCTCGATGTTCCGATCCCGGTAACCAGATTCACTTCCATGTGCGATCAGATCTGGGTCGTTACCTGTGACAAGGAAGTCAGGCTTGCAAGGCTTGCCAAGCGCGGCCTCGACAAGGAAGAAGCCAACAGAAGGATAGACATGCAGATGTCTGACGACGAATACTGCTCGCTCGGAGATTTCTCCATCGATAACTCCTGGGACATGGAAAGCCTTAACGATAAGGTTGAAAGGCTCATCAAGGAACAGCTCCATTCCAGAGGGATCAGGGTATGAATACCACTGCGGTGATCACGGCCGGATGCTTCACGGCATTTGCAGCCATTATCCTCGTATATCTTTTCTTCACGAAGAATCCGCTGCTTTCGGGAAAACTGCGCAACTATTTCAGGGCCGGCACCGCAGTATATCTTTCGGGCACGCTGCTGATACTTATTCTTTCATTCGCTCTCAAAGGCGTTCCTACGGCATTTATCGTCATCTCGGAACTGATGATAATGACAGTGTTCATCGTAACGTATATACTCATAGTAAATCTTTCGAAGACGATAGCCGCAGTTACTTTAAAGAATGCTCAAAAACCTGAGCAGAAAGAAACCTCCGATGAATAAGAACATGACCAGAGTGCCCAAGTACATAAGCGGTTTCATGACCGCCATGGCGGGTGTGTTCTTCGTGCTGTTTCCTGAAACGGTATCGGGAGTTTTAGGCGTACTCTGGGGCATCGTCCTGATAGTTGCCGGAATCGCTGGCGCGGTCGACTACGCTCTCTGCATCAAGTCTTTTAAAGAAGAGAACTACGGCAACGCCGCAGGCGCTGAGATCGTTCTCGTTTATTCGATAATCATCACTATCCTGGGAATCATCTTCATGATAAAGCCGCAGCTCGTAATGCAGCTGCTGTCATTTGTCATCGGTGTGTATTTCATAATCGACGGTGTGGTCAAGCTAAGGCACGACACGCTTGTACCTAATCCCAAGGATATTTTGTGGATCATCATGATCGCGCTTTCCGTGGCATTGATAGTCGCGGGCATAGCGCTTCTCATAAATCCGTTCAGGGGCACCCTGACGGTCATCCGTTTCTCGGGCATTGCGTTCGTCATCAGCGGCATAGAGAGCATCGCCGAGGAATCATTCAAGAAGAAGTAAAGGGGCTGTCTTTAAATGGATGCTCATTCACAGCCTGTAAGGTGAATTGTTGATTCTTACGACTATCGCAGTGCCTGATCAGGCCGCATAAATCTCCCTCAGATCGTCCCTGTTTACGGGACAGTTTGCTGGAAAAATGTCTGATTTTTACCGGAAAATCCAGCAAAGCATCCCTATACACGGGATGGTTTTCGGGAATAATGGTCTTATTATGCTCAAATATCCAGCAAAGTATCTCTGTATACGAGACGGTTTGCTGGATTTATCACAGCCCGCCATACCCGGAAAATATTAGTAAATTTAACTGCTGGTTAACCGACTAATCTCAAAACAAAACTAAGGGCTGCCTCTTTGTGAATTTGATCGTTTTAGAGACAGCCCTTTTGTATTTCAGTTTAGCTAAGTATCAGACGTTGAATCTGAATACTACGACGTCACCGTCATGCATGACGTATTCCTTGCCTTCGGATCTTACAAGACCCTTTTCCTTTGCTGCGTTGTATGAACCACAAGCCATGAGGTCGTCATAGGCAACGACTTCTGCGCGGATGAATCCTCTTTCGAAATCGGAGTGGATCTTTCCAGCAGCCTGGGGAGCCTTTGTACCGTTCTTGATCGTCCATGCGCGGACTTCCTTGGGACCTGCCGTAAGGAATGAGATGAGGCCCAAGAGAGTGTAGGAAGCCTGGATCATCTTGTCTAATCCTGCGCTCTCGATTCCGAGGTCATCTAAGAATACCTGACGGTCTTCAGGATCAAGCTGTCCGAGTTCTTCTTCGATCTTTGCAGAGATTACGACTACGCCGGAACCTTCGTTCTTGGCGATCTCTTCAACTGTATGTACATAAGGAATGTCAGGGTTCTTGATGTCGTCCTCTTTAATGTTTGCGCAGTAGAGAACAGGCTTTAAGGAGATGAGCTGGAGCTCGGGAAGCAGTTCTTTCTCGTCATCGGAGTACTCGAGAGACCTTGCGCTCTTGCCTTCAGCGAGGCATTCCACGATCCTTTCGTAGAGGGCGAGCTCTGCCTGCATTGCCTTGTCGCCGCCTCTGAGCATCTTCTTTGTTCTCTCGACGCGCTTTTCCATGATCTCGAGGTCAGAGAGGATGAGCTCGATGTCGATCGTCTCGATGTCCCTTGCAGGATCAGCATTGCCGTTTACGTGAACGACGTTGGGATCGTCAAAGCATCTTACGACGTGAACGATCGCGTCGCACTCTCTGATATTGGAAAGGAACTTGTTTCCTAAACCTTCACCCTTGGAGGCACCTGCTACGAGACCTGCGATGTCTACGAACTCGACTACAGCCGGAGTGTACTTCTCGGGGTTGTAGATCTCAGCGAGCTTATCAAGTCTTACGTCGGGAACGGCAACAACACCGACGTTCGGCTCAATGGTGCAGAAGGGATAGTTTGCAGCTTCAGCTCCTGCTCTTGTGATGGCATTGAATAATGTGCTCTTGCCGACGTTGGGGAGTCCGACGATTCCTAATTTCATAAATAGGTACCTCTTTTACTATTATTAGTCCCGAGCATTATATCACACTTGTCTTTGTCGGTTTTTGTCGGTTTTTGTATGGTTTTTCAGAGCCTGTCAGGGGGTATTCTGAACCAAACATACAAAGGAGGTTTATCCATGGCAGGAAAACCGTCGATAGCAAGGATATATTCGGGTTTTACCAGAGGTACTGACTGCATCATTTCTGAGCTTGAGATATCCGTCACACCCGGCATACCGACATTCTCCGTTATAGGCTTGTGCGATTCATCGATAAGGGAATCGCACGGTAGGATCATGTCGGCACTACGCTCAGCCGGGTTTAAGGTTCCAAAAGGTCACGTGACAATTAACATAAGTCCCGCATACATGAAGAAGTCAGGCTCGGGTTTTGATCTTGCCATGGCAGTAGGGATACTTTTCGCTTCAGGCCAGATCCCGTTCCCGAAAGACAAGAGAGTATACGCCGAAGGAGAACTGAGCCTGGACGGAACGGTAAAAGGCACTCCGGGCTCTGCAATGAGGCTCAACAAAGCCAGGACAAACGGATTCGGATTTATACTGATTCCCGAAGAGGAACGCGACAGCGCGCGTTGTACGGGCTTTGAAGGCCAGTGCGTGAAAACGCTTTCCGATGCATGCTCGGTATTCGGATTCACGGGATATAAACCTGAGCACTTTGAACTTGGGGAAATGCCTGTTGTTGAGACTGACAGTCCGGATATCTCAATGCTCAAGGGACAGGAGAAGACGAAGAGAGCTATAGTGCTGTCTGCCGCGGGGTTCCATAACATGCTGCTTTTGGGAAGTCCCGGTTCGGGCAAGACAATGGCTGCGGGTATCCTTTCGGGAATACTGCCTCCCTTGGATCCTGAAGAGACGGGGGACGTTTATGCGCTCTATGAAGCTTTGGACGGACCTGCGGCAAAGATATCCACAAAGCGTCCTGTAAGGATAATAAGCCCTGACATCACTCCTGGAAAACTGCTGGGCAACACCATAAGCATGACGCCCGGAGAAATGGCTCTTGCTGATCGCGGGGTGCTTTTCGCAGATGAGATAATGCAGTTCCCGTCCCAGGTGTTAGACCTCATGCGAAAGCCTCTGGAGGAACGTGAGGTGAGGCTTTTCAGGAACGGCATCACGTATACGTATCCTGCGGGATTCATATTCATAGGCGCAGGCAATCCCTGCAGATGCGGAATGTACTATGAACCGGGATCAAGGTGCAGATGTTCTCCGGGTTCGGTCAGGCGGTATATGAGCAGACTTTCAGGGCCGTTCCTTGAGAGAATAGACATCTTCAGCGAGATGCGTTCTATAGGAAAAGACGACATGGCGCTGATGTATGCGGATGAGAGAAACGCGGAGAGTCCCATTATCAGAGAAAAGATAGCGCAGTGCTGGCTAAGGCAGAAAGAACGGTACGGGTGCAGACAGTTTAATGCTTGCATTACGTCACCAAACATCGCCGATGCTATGAGACTTTCGAAGGACATATTGGATTACTGTTCGGAACTTGCATCCAAAGGACTGTTTTCTGCCAGGGGCTATCAGAAGACTTTAAGGCTTGCAAGAACCATTGCTGATTACGAAGGCAGAGAGGACGTCATCAGGCAGGATGTATCGGAGGCAGCAATGTTCCGTGCTCATGAAATATAAGGAGCAGAGTTATGGATTATTCGGAAGACGAGATGAAGGATTTTTACTATACGGCGGTAAGGATGAATACAACCGTAAATTACAAGGTCATGCGCGAGATGTTTGACAGCGGCCTCATAAAGTCGCACAGGGATCTTTATGAACTGGCTGAAATGCCCGAAAGCAGGATAAAGGAATATGGCCTGAGCGGTATCAGCATGAGAAAGATATCAGAATGGAAAGATAACAATGACAAAGTCATTAAGGCATGCGGCAAGTACATGGATATAGCATCCAAAAACTCTATTTTCGTACTGTCAGTACAAAATAAGGAATATCCGGTGAACTACAGGGTGCTCGGAGGAATGCCGCTGGTCTTATATGGCAAGGGCCGGAAAGAACTTCTGAGATACTCATCACGTAACGGTGCTGTTGCGGTGGTGGGCTCCAGGAACGCCAGCGGCTACGCTCTTTGTGCGACGGAAAGCTACAGCAGGGATCTTTCGGATAAGGGAATAACCATCGTATCGGGAATGGCGGCAGGAGTGGACGGCAAAGCACATCAGGCGGCTCTGGAAGGCAAAGGGAGAACAATAGCGATAGTTGCGGGCGGACCTGACAACATATATCCGCCGGAGAATCGTGAATTATATAAGCAGATTGCGGCCAAAGGTCTGATCCTGTCGGAGATGCCTCCGGGCCAGCAGCCGCTCAGGCAGTATTTCCCCTCAAGGAACAGACTGATCGCAGGGCTTTCTGACTGTACGCTCGTAATGGAGGCCGGAACAAAGTCAGGAACGCTCCACACGGCAGCATTTGCGGCGGCACAGGGTAAAGAGGTTTTCGTATTGCCGAACAACATATACTGTGAGAATGCGGCAGGCGGCTTAAGACTGTTGGAAGACGGCTGCTGTGTGTTGTATTCGATCGAAAACGTAATCGATTCCGTGTCCCAGGCGATCTTATGCAGAAAGATGGAGTGCCCGGAGCTGTCGGAGGGTGATGAAGCGGAAGACAGTCCGTCGGAGGTCAGGGCATCTGAAAAGGAGAAGATTGCGATGCTAAGGAAAAAGGCGGACAAGGTTCCCGAAGAGGTTACGGAGGATGAATGGAAGGCTCTCATCGAAGACAGACTGTCGGTAAAGCCGCTCGACATTGATTCGTTGTCGGGGTTCTTAGGGCTCCCGTTCTACAGATTGTCAGAGCTTCTGATCAGCCTTCAGATGTCCGGAAGAGTTGTCCTGGAAAACGGAAAATATGCGTTGACATTTTTTTAGGTTTGTATAATGATGAATATCATTTATATAAAATAAAGGAATGTTGAAATGGCAAAGAAGTTAGTAATCGTTGAGTCTCCCGCAAAATCGAAGACCATTAGCAGATATCTGGGAAGTGATTACCAGATCACCGCATCATTGGGCCACATCCGTGACCTTCCGTCAAACAACCTCGGTGTTGATGTAAAGAACGGCTTTAAGCCCCTGTATATAACGATGAAGGGAAAGGAGAAGGTGGTCCGCGACCTCAAGGAACTGTCAGCCGGCTGCGATGAGATACTGCTCGCAACGGACCCTGACCGCGAGGGAGAAGCAATTGCATGGCACCTTGCCAAGGTCCTTAAGATCGATCCTGATTCGAAGTGCAGGATCACTTTCAACGAGATCACAAAGACAGCCGTTCAGGATGCCATCAAGAATCCCAGAACGATCGACATGAACCTTGCAAATGCCCAGCAGGCAAGGCGTGTTCTGGACAGACTCGTAGGTTACGAATTAAGCCCTCTGCTCTGGCAGAAGGTCAGGAAGGGCCTTTCCGCAGGACGCGTACAGTCCGTTGCTACAAAGATCGTAATGGACCGTGATGCAGAGATCGATGCGTTTGTACCTGAGGAATACTGGCTCATAAAGGCTCTTGCCACACCCGGCAAGCAGGCAGACAAGTTCCTTCTCGGTTACTACGGATATATGGACGGCGGCAAGGCCGTTAAGGACGAACTCAGGAACGAGGATGACGCACAGCGCGTATTAAAGGACGTCGGAAGCGGTCCGCTCGTTGTTGATACCGTCAAGAAGGGCAAGAAGGAGAGAAATCCTTATCCTCCGTTCACGACTTCAACACTCCAGCAGGAAGCTTCAAAGAGACTCGGCTTCTCATCAAAGAAGACCATGTCCATCGCCCAGCAGCTCTATGAAGGTGTCGAGATTTCAGGCGCAGGCCAGACAGCTCTCGTATCCTACATCAGAACCGACTCCGTAAGAATCTCGGAAGAGGCGGTTGCAGCTGCAAAGGATCTCATCAAGAAGAGATTCGGCGAGGAATATTGCTCTAAATACAAGCGTGAATACAAGAACAAGAACTCCGCACAGGATGCGCACGAGGCTATCAGGCCTACGCATTTCGACATGGATCCGGAAACGATCAGATCATCTCTGACAAACGATCAGTACAAGCTCTATTCGCTTATTTGGGACAGATTCCTTGCAACTCAGATGGCTTCCGCAAAGCTTGATACCGTTAACGTCCAGGCTTCCTGCAACGGAAGGATCTTCAGAGCAGCAGGCGAGACCGTGATCTTCAAGGGTTATCTCGTTCTTTATGCCGATATCGCAGAGGATACTCCCAAGGGCGAAGAGAGCGATGCAAAGGCAAAGATCCCTCAGCTCGAGGACGGCATGAAGCTTGAAGTTCTTGATTTCAACGCATCACAGAAGTTCACGACTCCGCCGCCGCACTATACCGAAGCTACGCTCATCAAGGCAATGGAAGACAACGGCATCGGCCGTCCTTCAACATACGCTCCTACCATCACGACTATCCTCGACAGAAACTACATCGAGAAGAACGGCAGGATGCTCCTGATCACAGACCTCGGAAAGATCGTTACAAACCTCCTGAGCGACAACTTCAAGGAGATCGTTGACGTATCATTCACTGCAGGTATGGAAGACCGCCTCGATAAGGTCGAAGAAGGCAAGGAAGACTGGGACAAGGTCCTTGAGGATTTCTATCCCGAGTTTGACTCACAGGTCAAGGCTGCAAAGGATTCGATCGAGAAGGTTACTTTTGAGCCGGAGAAGACAGGCGAGACATGCCCTCTTTGCGGTGCCGAGCTTCTTTTCAAGGAAGGAAGATACGGCAAGTTCATTGCATGCTCCAATTTTCCTGAATGCAAATACACGAAGAATATTGAAGTCGCCGCAAAGGGTAAGTGCCCTCAGTGCGGCAGTGGACTTCTCTCACACAGATCCAAGAAGTATAAGGGCAAAGTGTTCTACACATGCGACAAGAAAGGTGCTGATCCGAACTGCAGCTTCATCTCATGGGATCTCCCGCTCGAAGGCAGGGTATGCTCTGAGTGCGGTTCTTATATGGTACTGAAGCATTACGGGAAGAAAGTATATCCCAAGTGCGCAAACAAGGACTGCCCTACAAATGCAAAGAGGGGTAAGAGCGGCGGAGGACGCGGCAATGACGGCAACGTTGAGTAATGTTCCCACCGTTACTGTCGTAGGCGCAGGCCTTGCCGGCTGCGAAGCTGCCAATATCCTTGCTTCCATGGGCGTTAAAGTCAGGCTTTGCGAAATGAAGCCTCTCAAGATGACGCCTGCCCATCACAGTGAGAATTTCGCAGAACTAGTCTGCAGCAATTCTTTAAGGGCAGCAGCGCCCGAGAATGCAATAGGTCTTCTCAAAGAGGAATTAAGGCGCCTTGGATCGCTCATAATGGAAGCGGCCGACAAGGCACAGGTTCCCGCAGGCGGCGCTCTTGCAGTAGACAGAAACGAATTCTCGTCCTACATAACATCTAAGATCAGGAATAATCCTTCGATCGAGGTATTGGACGGCGAGATCACAAAGATACCCGAAGAGGGAATAGTGATAATCGCAACGGGCCCGCTTACAGCAGGACCGCTTTACGAAGACATAGTAAGGGCCACCGGAGACGGCAGCATGCATTTCTTTGATGCAGCGGCTCCGATAGTTTCAGCTGATTCCATCGACATGAACAAGGCTTTCAGGGCCTCAAGATACGGCAAGGGCGGAGACGACTACATCAACTGCCCTATGACAAAAGAGGAATACATCGCGTTCAGGAATGAACTCGTTACAGCTGAACGTGCTGACGTTAAGGATTTCGACAAGGAGATCGTCTTTGAAGGCTGCATGCCCATTGAGACGATGGCTTCAAGAGGCGAGGATACGATGAGATTCGGTCCGTTAAAGCCCGTCGGACTCATCGACCCCAAGACAGGTAAAGAGCCTTATGCGTGTCTCCAGCTGCGTCAGGATGACCGTGAGAGTACCATGTACAATCTCGTCGGATTCCAGACAAGACTCAAGTTCCCCGAGCAGAAGAGAGTCTTCGGCATGATCCCCGGACTTGAGAATGCGGAATACATGAGATACGGCGTAATGCACCGCAATTCTTATCTGAATTCGCCCAAGTGCCTGACTTCACACTATTCATTGAGGGAACAGCCGAGAGTTTTTTTCGCCGGCCAGATAACGGGAGTTGAAGGCTATATCGAATCAACGGCTTCGGGTTTCCTCGCGGGATACTACGCAGGACTCATGGCTCTTGGAAAAGAAGGCATGTTTGAGCCGACCGCGGATACTGCCATCGGATCAATGGCTCTTTATGTTTCAGATCCGTCCATCAAGCGTTTTACGCCGATGAACGCTAATCACGGCATAATGTCGCCGATCGCAGGAAGATTCAAGGGCAAGACCGGAAAGAAAGACAAGAACCGCGCCATCGCGGACAGAGCGCTCGAAGAGATAGCGCACATGAAGGAATATTTGAATTCTGTTTGTTCCGGAGGCAACAGCTGACGGAACAGGCCGTACTTTGGGCCGCACATTGGGAAAGGAGACGGAGAATGCCTGATTTTACGCTTTTGCAGGATCAGACAATACTGCTTATCCAAATAGCGGCAGCGCTTTTCGTAGCGGCATTCCTGTCATTCATTTATGTCACCATCGATACGATAATGAGCCTGATTAAGCTCAAGAAGATGGCCGGAACCGATACAGACAATCTTCTGGTCTGCGACGTCGCATATTTCCACTGCAAAGGAAAGAGAGAAAACCAGGAAGACTCGGTATATATCTCGCATCTTGAGGAAGCTTACAACAACGGCGTGATCGCTGCCTGCTCGGACGGAATGGGCGGACTTCTTTACGGTGAAGTTGTTTCGCAGTATGTGGTTGAGAAACTAAGCGAAGCTTATCCGATGAAGTTTGAAGACCCTGAGGCAAATGCCGACATAATCAGGAAGATCTCCACCGAGGTCTATGAACAGTACCGTTTGGGTGCAGGCGCAACGCTCGTAATGACGCATATCCTGAAGAACAAGATGAACTTCTACAGTGTCGGAGACAGCAACATAATCCTGATAAGAAAGGGCAGGGCAACTCTTCTAAACCACAAGCAGAATTATGTTTCGCTCCTTATCAGAAAACTCGCTGAAGGCGGCATGGAAACGTCCGAGGCATACCGCAATTCAAGGGCTAAGGCGCTTATCGATTTCGTCGGAAATATCGAAACAAACGTCATGCATACATCAAAGCCGATCCAGCTTTATGAGGACGATATAATAGTAGTGAGCACGGACGGAGTCACTGATGCCATGTCGCTCCACAGAATGGCCAACGTTTTATCTCCGGATTACGGTGCCGCGCATATCGCAAGGATAATGAAGACCACCGTTAAGAACAAGAAACTGCCCAAGCAGGATAACTACTCAGCGGTCGTCATAAAGATGGACAGGAGCCTTATATGATCGAGTATTTTACCTTCAAGCACAGCGGTGAAAGCGATTCATACAGGGACGAGGTCTATCTGACGGTTGTTCCGTCAGTTACGGTTGCCGTGTATTACGGAAGTGCTCTGCCGGAAACATCAAAGTTCTCGCCGAAGATGTTTTCGGGACTTCTTGCAGAGGTCAGCAAAGACGAGGATTTTAACCGCATGTGCGGTGTCCTTGATGAAAGGCTTCCCGGTAATGCCGAGTATCTCGTGCTGCGTATCGAGGGCAGCCAGATAGCGTGCTTCAGAAGAGGCGGGGTTTCTGCCAAGATCGTAATAAACGGTGACTTAAGGCTTCTTCCGAACGGAATATTCGGCCTTAACACGGGAGACCGCATCCTTGTCGCCACAGACAATTTCTATTCCGGTCTAACAAATGAAGGCATCCTTGCGGATGCCCTCGTTACGGATTCTTGTTCTGAATGGATGCACCTTCTTGTAAGGCGTATTTCCGACAGCAATCAGCTGAAGTGCGGAAACCTTTCAGCCGTTACGCTTCTTGTGAGATAGTTCTGTAGTATTCGTCCCTGAAATCTCCGAGGCTGTCGTTCATGATGGCTTCTCTTACACGTTCCATAAGCTTCAAGAGATAGTGGATGTTGTGATAGGTGCAAAGCCTTAATCCGAACATCTCGTTTGCCTTGATGAGATGTCTTACGTAAGCTGCAGAGTAATTCCTGCAAGCATAGCAATCACAGCCGGGATCCATCGGACCGAAATCTCTTGCGTATTTCTTGTCTCTGATTATCTTTCTGCCGTGGTCGGTAAGGATAGTGCCGTGACGTCCCATTCTCGTGGGAAGGACACAGTCGAACATGTCTACGCCTCTGCATGAACCTTCGATGAGATAGTCAGGCGTTCCTACGCCCATGAGATATCTTGGTTTGTCCTCTGGCATGAGGGGAACGGTGCAGTCGATCATCTTGAGGAAGAGCTCCTTGGGTTCTCCGACGGAAATGCCGCCGATCGCGTAGCCGGGGAGATTGCGGGAAGTGATCTGCTCAGCGCTTATCTTTCTCAGGTCCTCATACATGGAGCCCTGGATGATGCCGAACAAAGCCTGTTCAGAAGGTCTGCTGTGTGCTTCGATGCAGCGGTCGAGCCATCTGGTGGTGCGCTCGAGAGATCTTTGCGCGTAAGCGTGATCGCAAGGGTAGGGGCAGCACTCATCAAAAGCCATGATTATGTCAGCTCCGAGGTCGTTTTGGACCTGCATTGAGATCTCAGGAGTAAGGAAGAGCTTTCTGCCGTCGATGTGGGAAGAGAACTTAACGCCGTCTTCTTTAATGTCCTTAGGCTTTGCGAGCGAGAAGACCTGGAATCCGCCGCTGTCCGTGAGAACTGCGCCGTTCCAGTTCATGAACTTGTGAAGTCCGCCTGCTTCAGCAACGATGTCGCTGCCGGGCCTAAGCCACAGGTGATATGTGTTTGAAAGGATTATGCCTGCGCCCATTTCAGAGACTTCATCGGGAGACATGCCCTTAACGGAAGCGCATGTTCCAACGGGCATGAATGCGGGCGTCATGAAAGTGCCGTGAGGCGTGTGGACCTTACCGACACGTGCGCCGGTCTGCTTACATGTGTGGATGTGCTCGTACCAAACCGGAAACTCAGGCATTGTTTTCCTCCAGATCTGTGATGAACATTGCGTCTCCGAATGAGAAGAATCTGTATTCCTCTTCAACGGCGTGCTTATATGCTTCAAGAACATGCTCTCTTCCTGCCAGAGCGGATACGAGCATTATCAGTGTTGACTCCGGCAGATGGAAGTTCGTGATGAGCGAGTTAACGCATTTGAACTCGTAGCCGGGATAGATGAAGATGTTGGTGTAGCCGGACTGGGGCATCATCTCGGGATCCTTGGAAGCAACTGCTTCAAGTGTCCTTGTGGAAGTGGTTCCGACTGAAATTATGCGGCGGCCTTCAGAGCGTGCCTTCCTGATGATGTCTGAAGCTTCCTTCGGGAAGTCGTACCACTCGGAATGCATCTCGTGATCTGCGATATCCTCAGCCTTTACTGGTCTGAACGTTCCGAGGCCTACGTGAAGAGTGAGTTCTGCGACTTCAACGCCCATCTCCTTAAGATTGGCGAGGAGCTCTTTCGTGAAATGAAGTCCTGCTGTTGGTGCTGCCGCAGAGCCGGGATCCTTTGAATAAACGGTCTGGTATCTTTCCGGATCGTCAAGCTTTTCGTGGATGTAGGGCGGAAGGGGAACCTGGCCTGCGCGGTCAAGTACTTCCTCCCAGATGCCTTTGAAATCAAATCTAATGATGCGGTTGCCGCTCTCCAAGACCTGTTCGCACTCTGCTTCGAGCTCGTTTTCGATGAACGTGAATCTGCGTCCTGGAACGACTTTCTTTCCGGGCCTTGCGAGAGTCTCCCAGTGAGTATCGTCGATACGCTTTAAAAGGAGGAGCTCGACTGGGCTCTTCGTATCGCTCCTTACGCCAAGGAGTCTTGCCGGAATTACGCGTGTATTGTTGATGACCAGAACATCGCCTTTATGAAGGAAAGAGGGAAGGTCGTAGAAGTGCCTGTCCATTGTCTTTCCTGTCTTTTTGTCGAGCACGAGCATACGGGAAGCGGTACGGTCCAATATGGGTGTCTGTGCTATCAGACGCTCGGGGAGGTCATAGTAAAAATCGTGAGTCTTCATGTTAATGCCTTCGGATCAGTGAATATTACCGCAAGATTTTAACATAAGGTTATTACTTATGCTATTTATATAAAGCAATAAAATATCAGCGTTTTGAGGGCCTGTCAGCTCTGAGGTTGTTGATCATGGTGAGCTGGTCGCGCTTCTTGACGAGAGGAATGGTGACTTCAAAGCATGCACCTCCGTCAGGCTTGTTGTATGCGTTGACCGTACCACCGTGCTCCTGGGCGATTGCTCTTGCGAGCGCAAGTCCGATACCGTGCTTTCCGTCCTTGCCTTTTGAGAAACGCTCGAAAAGGTGTTCCAATACTTCAGGTGAAATACCCGGGCCGTCGTCTCCTATTGAGAAGGTGACCTTTCTTCTGAAGCTGTCAGGCCTGCAGTCGAAAGTAACGGCTCTGTTGCAGTATCTGAGGCAGTTGGAGAATATGTTCTCCAGGCACCTGATCATGTCGTTCTCGTTAGCGTAGATATAAAGGCTGTCGGCATTGATCCTGTTGATGATCGCCTTGTCCTCGTGGATGAAGTTTCCTCTGACCCTGTCGATTATGGTCTCGCAGAGCACTTTGACGTTGAGGTTCTGCTTCTTGACCTCGTAGTTGCCGCTCTTGCTCATGTCCATCTTTGAGATGGAGAGGAGGTTCTCGACGAGTCCTGAAAGTCTTTCGGTCTCTGCGATGATGACATCGATGGCGTTGTCCTGTGATGTCTTGTCCTCGAAAACCCCGAACTTAAGACCTTCAGCATAACCCTGGATCGACATGAGAGGCGTGCGCAGCTCGTGTGAAGCATTCTGGAAGAATGTCTTCTGCTCAACGTCTGCTTCCTCGAGCTTATGTGCCATGCGGTTCATTGTGTCGCCAAGCTCAGAGAGCTCCTTGCTTCGGATGTCACCGGTAACGGGCTCGAAATCACCCTTTGCGATACGTCCTGCGAAACGTGAAAGTTTTCTTGTTGAATTGATGAGCGGGTAGGAGAGGATAAAGCTTAGAACGCCCGCGATTATGATGGCGAGGAGTGCTGCCTGAACGAGTGCGAGCGTAATCTGTGCCATGAACGAATAGTACGAACCAGAGTTTACGTATACGAGGAGGTAGTAGCCTTCAAGCTGCTTTTCCTGGTTATTTCCGGATTTGTATGAGAAACCCACGGATCTGTAGTAAACGAGGTTGCCGTTGATGTTTGTTGTCTGGGTATCACGCTGATTGCGGTGACCGTTCTCGGAAACAACCTGATATACGACGTTTGACGCACTGTTGGCGTAACTGATGTTGTAATCGGATGTGGGCCACATCAGAAGGCATCTGTTTGTGGTCTCATCGTATGTGTAGAGTGCGAGGCTGGCCTGGTTTGAAAGGTCCGAAGTGCGGATGGCCTTCATGAGGAAGTCCTGGATGTCTTCTTCAGTCCTTTCTTCTTTCTTGTCGATCTCGTTCTGGAAAGCGATGGCGAAGTTGTTGGTCGAGCTTACGGCCGTTGCGATTCTCGCTTTACATTCCTGGGCGATGTAGTTCTTTACGATCGACTGAACATAGAAGTTGATGATGAAGATTACGAGCAGGATCGCGACGATCTGAAGCGCGTAAAAGTGCATGGCAATAGGGACCCTGATCGTTTGTTTGTTCCGGGCCGGCACTTTCTTCTTCGCGCTTTTACTGCTTTCTGTCATTTAGTCTTCCGAATCGTCTCCTTCAGCGCCGTCTTCGGAAGATCTCATTACAAGACGGAAACCGTATCCCCAGATGGTGGAGATCTTTGCTCCTGAATGAGAGATCTTCTTACGCAGTCTCTTGACGGTATCGTCTGCAACACGCGTCTCGACCTGTGTCTCATAGCCCCAGATCTTGTCGAGGAGCTCTGTTCTCGAGATTGCTCTGTCTCTGTTGGAGATGAGATATGTAAGGAGAGCATACTCGTTAGGAGTAAGAGGGAAGGGTTCGCCTCCCAGTGTTGCTTCCTTTGTCTTTCTGTTAATGACTATGTCAGCGAAAGAGATGAGACCGTCATCCGTTTCCTTAATGGATGTCTTGCCGGTGAGCTCTTCCTGTCTCTTAAGGACGGATTTAACCTTTGAAACGAGCTTAACGGGTGAGAAAGGCTTCGTGAAATAATCGTCGCTGCCGAGATCCAAGCCCTGAATGTAGTCAGCATCGCTGTCCTTTGCTGTGAGCATGATGATCGGAACGTTGGATGATTTACGGATCTCTTTTAATATATAGAAACCGTCGTGACCGGGCATCATGACATCGAGGATAACGAGGTCACAGGGTGAATTCGAATACTGTTCGAGAAGAGCATCGCCCGTAGGGAAACCGATGCATCTGAAGTTTTCTCTCTCAAGGAATGATTTCAGCAGATTTCTGATATTGTCGTCATCATCTGCAATGTAGATAAGTTTGTCCATGTAAAATCGTGTGTCTCCAAAATGTAGATGAGAGTATTTTAACCTAACATCAGTCTTTTAATATATAAATTTGGTGCAAATATGAGGAATTGATTTAACGTAACCGTATTTTGTGATTAAATAGTGATACAAATCGGCTAAAGGAGAACATTCATGCCTACAATACTGGTTACCGGCGGAAACGGTTACATCGGATCTCACACAGTTATTTCACTCTTCAACAGCGGCTACGACGTAGTAATTGCTGACAATCTCGCAAACAGTAAGATGGAGGTCCAGAACCGCCTTAAGCAGATAACAGGCAGGGAATTCAGGTTCTATAAAGTCGACTGCTGCGACGAAGCAGCACTTGATAAGGTTTTCGATGAGAATAAGATCGACAGCGTCATCCATTTCGCAGGCCTTAAGGCTGTAGGCGAATCCGTAAGGATGCCTCTCGAATACTATTCCAACAACATCGGCAGCATGATCACCGTTCTCAAATGCATGGAAAAGCACGGCGTGAAGAACCTTGTTTTCAGCTCTTCCGCAACGGTTTACGGCATGAGCGAAGACGTGCCTTTCACTGAGGCGAGCCCTCTTGGCACATGCACCAACCCTTACGGCTGGACCAAGTGGATGATCGAGCAGATCCTGCGTGACTATGCGGTTGCTCATCCTGATATGAGGATATGCCTGCTCAGATACTTCAATCCGGTAGGAGCTCACGAGAGCGGCCTCATCGGAGAGGATCCCAAGGGCATTCCTAATAATCTCTTTCCATATATATCAAAGGTTGCGGGCGGAACGCTCGAGTGCCTGACAGTTTTCGGTGATGACTACGACACACCCGACGGAACATGCCTGCGTGACTATATTCACGTTTGTGACCTTGCTGACGGCCACGTAAAAGCGATCGAGTATCTGGCAAAGGCAGATGAGCCTGTCAGCGTTTTCAATCTCGGAACCGGAAAGGGTACTTCGGTCAAGGAAGCAGTCGCTGCTTTCGAGAAGGCATGCGGCCATCCGATCAACCATGTTTTCGGTGCCAGAAGGCCGGGTGACATTGCCGTCTGCTATGCATCCACGGAGAAGGCTGAGAAGGTCCTCGGATTTAAGGCAAAGTACGGTATAGACGAGATGTGCAGCTCCTGCTGGAAGTGGCAGACAATGAATCCTGAAGGCCTTAAAGACTGACAAAAGTCATTTTTGACTTTTTTTGATATTCGTATTGACATCTCCTGATTTCAGAATTATATTTAGTTGTGGTTTAGCACTCGGGTAATATGAGTGCTAAACCATAAATCATTGTATTGGAGGTCTTTAATATGACAATTAAACCCCTGGCAGATAAGGTGGTAGTAAAAAAGCTTCAGGCTGAAGAGACAACGAAGAGCGGAATCATCCTTTCTTCCGGTGCTCAGCAGAAGCCTCAGATCGCTGAGATCATAGCAGTAGGCCCCGGCGGAGTCGTTGACGGAAACGAGATCAAGATGGAAGTTTCCGTTGGACAGAAAGTCATCATCCGTGACTACGCAGGCACGACAGTTAAGCTCGAAGGCGAGGAGTACATCATCGTACGTCAGGATGACATCGCTGCTGTCGTAGAAGACTGATCGAAATAAGGAGGAATCAACATGGCTAAAGACATTAAGTACGCTGAGGATGCCAGAAAGGCCCTCGAAGCAGGCGTAAATAAGGTTGCTAACACAGTAAAGGTAACACTCGGACCTAAGGGAAGAAACGTTGTTCTCGACAAGAAGTACGGCGCACCCCTCATCACAAATGACGGTGTTACGATCGCTAAGGAGATCGAGCTTGAGGACCGTTACGAGAACGCAGGCGCACAGCTCGTTAAGGAAGTTGCTTCCAAGACAAATGACGTCGCAGGTGACGGTACAACAACAGCTACACTGCTCGCTCAGGCTATCATCCGTGAAGGTATGAAGAATGTTGCAGCAGGCGCTAATCCGATCATCCTCCGTAAGGGTATCTCAATGGCAGTTGATACAGCTGTTAAGGAGATCTTAGGTTCTGCCAAGAAGGTTGACGGTTCCAAGGACATCGCAAAGGTTGCTGCAATCTCAGCCGGCGATGAGGAAGTCGGAAAGATGATCGCTGAAGCAATGGAGAAGGTTACTTCCGACGGTGTCATCACAGTTGAAGAGAGCAAGTCAATGCTCACAGAACTCAACGTTGTTGAAGGTATGCAGTTCGACAGAGGTTATATCTCACCTTACATGGCAACAGATACCGATAAGATGGAGACTGTTTTCGACGAGCCTTACATCCTCATCACAGATAAGAAGATCAATAACATTCAGGATCTGCTTCCTGTAATCGAGCCCCTCGCTCAGTCCGGCAAGCAGCTCGTGATCATCGCTGACGACATCGAGGGTGACGCTCTTGCAACACTCATCGTAAACAAGCTCAGAGGCATCTTCACATGCGTAGGCGTTAAGGCTCCGGGCTTTGGCGACAGAAGAAAGGCTATGCTCGAAGATATCGCTATCCTTACAGGCGGTCAGGTCATCACATCCGATCTCGGCCTCGAACTCAAGGACACAACACTTGAGCAGCTCGGTAAGGCTCATCAGGTCAAGGTCAACAAGGACAGCACGATCATCGTTGACGGTGAAGGCGAAGAAGGCGCAGTTAAGTCCCGTGTCAGCCAGATCAGGACACAGCTCGAAGAGACAAAGTCCGACTACGACAGAGAGAAGCTCCAGGAGAGACTTGCAAAGCTTTCCGGCGGCGTAGCTGTTATCAAGGTCGGTGCTGCTACTGAGACAGAGATGAAAGAGAAGAAGCTCCGTATCGAGGACGCTCTCGCAGCAACAAAGGCTGCAGTCGAAGAGGGTATCGTTGCAGGCGGCGGTACAGCTTTCATCAACGCTATTCCTGCAGTTAGCAAGCTCCTCGACGAGACAGACGGCGACGTCAGAACAGGTGTTAAGATCGTTCTCCGTGCTCTTGAGGAACCTATCCGCCAGATCTCTGACAACGCAGGCCTCGACGGCAGCGTAATCTGCGAGAAGGTTAAGAATTCTCCCGCAGGCAACGGCTATGATGCACTCCACGATGAGTACACAGACATGTTCGCTGCCGGAATCGTTGACCCTGCAAAGGTTACACGTTCCGCACTCCAGAACGCAGCTTCAGTTTCTTCAACACTTCTCACAACAGAAGCAGTTGTTACAGACATCCCTGAGAAGGAAGCTCCTGCTATGCCTCAGCAGCCGATGTACTGATAACCGGTTAAACTTGATTTTCAAAGGCCGTCTCATAGCGAGGCGGCCTTTTTCGTTTATGAATACGCTGAACATATAACAGAAAGATTTTTGTCTCCCTTATATGCTTATTTTGTGCTCGATTTTGGTTTTTGATGAATAGTTGCATATAAGGCGTTATTTTTTCATCCTGTTATATGCAAAAATCTGAGCATAGCGGTGTTATATGGGGAAAATAGCATATAAGGGAAAACAAAGGCGTCTCCTTATATGTTTTTTTTTCTTTTATTGAGAATTATGAGACACGACATATACAAAACAAATTGGAGCACGTGTGTTATCATAGTATGGAATTTCAAGAGGTGAATCTCATATGATCGAAGACAGTTTTATTGAATCCCATGTTACACGCAACGGCGGAAAGAATATTGTTGCACGCTTTTTTGCCGTTTTTGCGTTGTGCATCGTTATCATAGCTATCAACTTTTTCGGCCTTGCGTTTTTTGGCGGACCTGCGCTGGGTGTAACGCTGATGTTCTCTGTTACGCTTATCTTCATTTTCGTTTTCTGGCTGAAGAGGTCATATACCGAGTACGATATCGAGATCTCAAATGATAATGTCAACGTTGCAAAGATCCTTGGACAGAGCAGCAGGGTGGATCTTATGGATTTTTCCATCAAAGACTGCATCTATATCGGTCCGGTAACTGATGACCGTTTTAAGTCTGACCTTGAAAAAGCCGATATCAAACTCGCTATAACCGAGAAAAAGGATTACCCGATCGAAGATAGCGTCTGGTATCTGCTTTATAAGGAAGAGAACTATAACTGCATGCTTATCCTTGATTTCAAGCCTGAGATGTACAAGGTCTTCAGGAGATATAATCCGAGGAACGTTGCTTTTTACAGAGCTCCTGCAAAGACAGAGGAAAAGACCGGGGAAAAAGATGCCTGATTATCCGTCATATACAGAACTCGAGGTCTACTGCAAGGCCACTGAATGCGGTATAGGGGACAAGCTCTATGCTTCCGTTCTTATCGGCGACCTTCAGGAGGCTGCTGAGCAGAGTTCCAACACGCTGGGTTACGGTACGGATTTCCTCAAGGAGAACAATATCTGCTGGATCATCTTAAGGATGCATCTGGAATTCGACCGTTTGCCACTTTGGCATGAGAAATTCAAGATCAGGACCTGGGCTACGGGCCTCGAAAAGCTCTACTACGGCAGAGAGTTCGAAGTGTATGATTCAGAAGGCGTTCGCATCGGAAAAGCCACATCCACCTGGATCCTTGCTGACTGGAACACACACAGGCCTGTGATCGCGTCAAAGCGACCGGAACTGCCGCCGCCGTTCGTACAGTCGCCCGAAAAGGTTTTCGGAACAAATGCCCCGAAGATAGAATTCCCTGATAAAGACAAGGTTGCAGGGGAGTCAGATAAGCCTGTCATCATAAAATACGCCGATTATACAGAGCTTGACCGCAACAGGCACGTAAACAACTCTAGATACACGGCCTGGGCTTATGATGCGCTTTTCAAGTCTGGATATGACGTTTCTTCTGTTAAGGAGATCTCGATAATGTACAACAGCGAGGTCAAGCAGGGAGAAAAGGTCGAACTCTATATCTCAGATTTAGGCGAAAAACTTGCCGTATACGGCTATAAAGACGCTGATACAAAGGTTTTCGCGGCCGAACTTAAGCTCGGCTGATCATTATTGTCCCCATTTTTTGATATTTGGCTTTTTGTTTTGTCTGCTTTGTTATAAAATAATAAATTAGCAAATAAAACGGAGGTCTGCCATGATTGAGATCAAGAATCTTGTAAAGCATTATGGAGACAAGAAAGCGGTCAACGATATCTCTTTCACAGTAAAGGATAATGAGATCTTAGGCTTCTTAGGTCCGAACGGTGCGGGAAAGACTACCACGATGAACATCATCACCGGATATCTTTCTTCAACTTCAGGCACTGTTAAGATCAACGGACACGATATTCTTGAGGAACCGGCACTTGCCAAGAAGGATATCGGATATCTCCCCGAACAGCCGCCGCTCTACAACGACATGACCGTTGAAGAGTATCTCAAGTTCATATGCGATCTTAAGCAGGTCCCGAAGAAGGAACGCAAAGAGCATATCGAAATGATCACTGATATGGTTGGCATTTCCGCAGTCAGCGGAAGACTCATCGGAAATCTTTCCAAGGGATACAAGCAGAGAGTAGGTCTTGCGCAGGCGCTTGTCGGCGATCCTCCGATCCTCATTCTTGATGAACCTACGGTAGGCCTCGACCCGAATCAGATCATCGGCATCCGTAAGCTGATCAAGACTCTTTCCAAGAATCACTCGATCATAGTAAGCTCGCATATCCTTTCAGAGATCCAGGAGATCGCTGACAGGGTTGTCATCATCAATCACGGCAAAGTGGCTGCCGTTGATACCATCATGGATCTTTCACAGAGACTTTCAGGTACTAACAAGCTCATGATGTCTTTCAAGGGCCCTGCAAAGGACGTTGCCGGAAGACTTAAGATGATCCCCGGTATCGCTGATGTCAATATCAGAAGTGCAGGCGATCTTGGCGAAGTCGAGATAGTGCTGGCACCCAAGGCCGGAAACGAAGTCAGAGCCAATATATTCTTCATGATGGCTAAGTCAGGCTGTCCGATACTTGAATTCCGTTCGCTCAATCCTTCTCTCGAAGAAGTATTCCTGAGCATCACAGCGGGTTAAGGAGTTTTTATGCAGGCAATATTTAAGAGGGAATTCCTTTCATACTTCAGAACGCCGGTCGGTTATGTCGCAATGGCGATATTCACGTTCATTTCCGGTTTTGTCTTTTATTCAAGGTTTGCTTCAGGATACGTAAGCATCAGTGAAGAGATTAACGTGCTTCTTTCATTGTTCATCATCATAGTTCCGATCATCACTATGGGAATGTTTGCCGAGGACCGCAGAAGAGGAACCGAGATCCTTTATTATACGAATCCGGTGGAATTGTTTTCGGTAGTATGCGGCAAGTTCTTAGCTGCTCTGGCTTTGACTTTCGTAATGTTTATCAATGTTATCATCCACATGATCGTTGTTGCCTCTTGCGGAGGAAAACTGGATGCAGGTGTTTTCGGTTCTGTCCTGGTCTTTTTCTTTATGGCAGCACTGTTTATCTCAATTGGTCTGCTTGCTTCTGTAATAACAGATAACCAGATCATTTCCGCGATCGTTTCATTCCTGTTTATCCTTGTTATCCAGCTGATCACCGTGATCGGTACTTATTGCGGCACAGCAGTCAGCACGATCATGTCTTACATGGGATTCGGCGTGAGTGCGCGTAACGCAGCAAAAGACGGAATAGCCGGATTTATCGGATGGTTTGATCCGTATACCAAGACAGAGACATTCATCAACGGTCTCTTTTCGGTATCCGCTTTGGTTTTCTGCCTTTCTTTCGCGATCTTCTTCCTGTATCTGTCGTTCAGGATACTTGAGAAGAAGCGCTGGAGCCAGAAGTAAGGAGGGGATACGGCAATGAGCAATAATGTAAATGCAAAACCTAAGAAAGTATCAGCGAATACTGCAGTAAGGAATAACGGTGCCAAGAAGCCGCACAGAAACGAAAGGGCTCATCAGCTTAAGGTCTATGCAATAGGCTCTGTACTGATCCTTTTGGCCATAGTGCTTCTTGCCAATGTGCTGCTTGATAAAGTTCTGGGCAATGCACTGACGTTCGATTTTTCCGTTTCGCGCGGAAATGTCATTTCCGATACTTCCGTTCAGTTCCTTGACAGCCTTCCCCAGGATACAAAGATCCGTATTGTCGGACTTTTCGAAAGGCCCACGTCATTCTATGAATCAAAATACCAATATATAATCCCGGTTCTTGATGACTATGCTAAGAAGTCTAACGGTAAGGTCAGTGTTGAGTACATTGATATGCAGAAGAACCCCGGAATCATCCAGAATCTTGATCCTAACGGTGTTTACGATCTTACAATGTTTTCCGGTTATTATGTTGTTTCATATAACGGAAAGATCGATCTGATCGATCCGGTGTCATGCTATACGATCGATACCGCTTTGCTTGAAGAAACTGACAGATTTTATGCAACGGGTATCAATACTGAGTATACGTTCACGAATTCCATGATGTCCCTCGTAAAGGGCTACACCAACAAGGCTTATTTTGTAACAGGCCTTAAGGAGAACGGCTCTGCCCAGCTCAAGAAGATGATGAATTCAATGGGTATTGAGACTGCTGATCTTGACGCGACAGCCGCTTTCAAGGTTCCTGCTGACTGCAATCTGCTTATCTTAAACGGACCCAATGCCGACATAACGGATATGATGTATGTCGAAATAAAGTCCTATGTCGAGAACGGCGGCAAGGTTATTGCAGCTGTTGATTATTCACTCGATAACGTTAATGAGCCATATACAAATCTCAACCGTCTGCTTAATGAGATGAACATCAACGTTGAGCACTGCATGGTTTCAGAGAACGATCCTTCTTACCAGCTCAATACGATGATCAATGACTCACAGGCTGACATCGCTGAGCGTTATAAGGATTTTACTTCCGAGAAGAAGGTTCATATCACTCTTGCAAGACCCGTCACCGATTCTGCCACACAGAATAAGAATTACTCGACGTATCCCGTGCTCATGACAAGTGCAAAGGCCACAAAGAGTGTTGCTGACGAGAATAACCAGGCAAAACAGATCGATTCTGCCCAGGGCGTAATAAATGTAGCAATGCATTCTTCTTTCAACATTGACAATGCTGGTGAGATCTATGTTTTCGGCACGGTAAACTTCACTTCCGATGTTTACTTCGAGCAGTTCACGTTGAGTGACAGAAACGCTGATTTCATCAGATCCACAATCAGAAGCATGCTTCCCACATCAGCCCAGTACAACATCGATATCCCCGTAAAGCAGCTCGCTGGCAACAGGCTGAACCAGAACAAAGCAACAGTATCTGTTTCAACTGCCGTAATGATCGTTTTCATGATCGTTCTGCCTTTGATTCTCAGCTCTATGGCTGTAATCGTTTACAACAAGAGAAAGAACCTGTGATATGAAGTCTGCCAAGAACTTGCTGATACCATTGATCGTCATGATTCTCCTAGCAATAGGAGTCGTGGCTTACTTTGTCGTCGACAGGTTCAGCAAAAGGCATCCCGCCGAGACAACGTATAATCTGGTCGATCTGCTGTACATCAGTCCTGTAGAGATCTCGTCCGTCAGTGTCCTTCACAGAAACAGCAATGTGGATGTTAAGATCGACAGGTCGCAGTCTGCAAACGGTACCGATGTTTATACATATTCCGGCAGCGATAAGAGCTCTAACGCATATTCCCAGTCGGAAATGGCTTCGTTCGTCAGCACCATGAGCTCTTTTGTCAGCTGTGCAGCGATCTCGGAGAATGCGAATCTCGCGGAATACGGCCTTGATAATCCGGCTTTTACGGTAACTGTTACCAAGACCGACGGTTCAAAGAAGGTAATACTTATCGGCAACCTCAATCCTAACGGTTCCGGATGCTATGTCTGTGCAGCAGGCTCAGTTTCGGTTTATCTTTCCGGTACCGATAAATTCAATACAGCCTCCAAGGTCGGCAATGATTTCATTGATGAAAGACTTTTCGATGCGCAGATTAAGGATCTTGAGTCCATCAGCTTCTACAGAAAGAAGGATTCCATTGACCTTTCCGGTACCTGCGTCTTTGACGAAGAAAAGGACACGGCTTCATTCAGGTTCAACAAGCCGTTCTCCATAGAATCAAGCTCATATTTTGACAAGCTTATCGAAAACATAGTAAGCCTGTCATCAGCCGGATATGAAGATCCGACTAATGAGAACCTTTCAAAATTCGGACTTGCGATACCTCAGTTCAGGATCACATTGAACTTCAAGGGCGGAAAAGGATATACGGTTGAGTTTTCAGCGGCTAAAGGCGGTTTCTATTACGGCCGCATTAACGGAACAGGAAAGATCTTCAAGGCTGAATCTTCAAGGCTTGAGATAATCGAATCTTCAGTTCTTGTGCTCATCAGTGACTATGTTTTCTATAACACATGTGACAATGTTGATTCAGTTGAATGCACGGGCCGCAACAGCAAGTTCGTGTTAAAGCTCGACGTTAAGAAGGGCAATGCGATCTCTGACAGTGCTTCATCTGTATCGCTCGACGGCAGAAACGCCAAGGTTACTACAGGTTCAGGGCGCTCTTATGCAGCGATGCTCTTTGAATCGATCTTCTGCATCAACATCGGCGGCATTGATGCGAGCGCAGTCATTCCCGAATCAGCCATTCCTGATACTACGATAAAGGTATACGACCATAACCATTCAGCTGTGGTCTACGATTTCTACAGAAGAAACAACGATTCTTTCTATGTTGCAAAGAACGGTGAATATACCGGTTTCTATGTTTTCGAGAGGGAATTGTATAATGACGGAGGGCAGGATACCTACAGTTATGGAATCTGGCCCGCTTATGAGATACTTACAAAGGCGATCTCCAATGGCATCAGCGGAGTCTATGAGATTCCTGAGCAGAAGTGAGACTGAGACATAATGGCAAAGAACAAACCGAATAAAGATATAGAGAAGAATAAGACCAAAAAGAAGAGTCCGGGTGCCGGCCTTACGGTCGCCGTTATCATCTTTGCGGCGCTCCTTATAGGCAGCATCGTCCTTATCTTCATGGTTTCAGATAAGATCGATTCCATTCAGGGCGCTGACTCCCAGATCAAGCTTGCCGCGCAGGGCGGTTTCAACTGCGAGTATTCTGAGGCGCAGAAGCTCTATCCGTACGGAGAGGGCGTCATCAAGGTCACCAATGACCGAATCGCGTACCTCACGCTTTCGGGAACCGAGATCTATACCGTACCTGTTTCATATACAAATCCGCAGTGCGCTATCTTTGGCGATTACGCGGCGGTCTTCGATCTCAACGGTTATTCGTTTACGGTCATGAGCCGTGACAAAGCACTTTATTCGACTCCTACGAAGAATCAGATCAAAGCTCTTACGATGTCCAAAAAGGGTTATGTTGCCCTGATAACCGGCAGTGACGAATCCAACGGTGACGTTGTGCTCTACGATGAGAACGGAAAGGCCCAGTATCAGTGGTCTTCATATAACTCGGGATTCCCGGTCTGCTGCTCGTTCGATGCTGATTCCACCAAGCTTGCGGTATCAACGGTCAATACTGGCGGTGCTGTCGTGGTTCCTTACATCAGAGTCTTCGCGATCAACAAGGGCACGAGCAGCCTCGAAATGTCGGACAGCGCAATGTATTCGATCGACGGCAATGTAATGTTCATGTCCATGTTCTATGTGGGCGACAGACTTTACGCATTCACCGGCAACTCTATGTATGAGGTAAAGGACGGAAAGCTTACCCAGGACAACTACGATTTCTCTGCTATCGGATACATCAATCTCGTTGACGGAAGGCTCTTCGTCACATATTCCGACGGCGTCAGCCAGCTCAATAAGCTTGCTATCCTTAACGGTTCTGAAAACCTCGTCTACAATTCCGATATCGGAACAAAGATCAGCTCTGTTGCAGTTTCAGGAAAGCTTTATGCGATCAGTGTAGACAGACGCATCTTCGTCTTTGATTCCACAGGTGCGATCCTCAACGACTTCTCGGTCGATGAGGACATAATCAGGCTTAACTTCATCGCAGGCAACAAGCTCTGCGTTGTTTCCGCAAGCGGCGTCCACACGATTACTTAAGGAGTTTCCATGGAAACTGAGGTCAAACTGGCATTTAAGGACAGGGAAAGCCTGTTTTCGGCAGCTTCATCCGACTGGTTTGCTTCGCACTGCGTCAATACTGACAGTAAGCCTCTGACTCTCGAAAACTGCTATCTCGACACTAAAGACCAGCTGCTCTGTGCACGCGGCGCGGTCTTCAGAAAAAGGCATTTTACCGGAGCGGAAACTGATACTTATGAGTTCACCGCCAAGTGCGTTGTTTCCGTAACTGAAGGCGTTCACGAGCGTTACGAATGGAACGTAAATAGCGTTGACGGAAAGATCGATGTTGAGGGCTTTAAGCGCGAGGCCGAAAAGCAGGGTGATGATCCAAAGGTTCTCGAAAAGCTGCTTTCAGGGATTTCTGACAGCGACATCGGAACCTTGTGCTCTAACAGCTTCGACCGTACAACGTATGAGTTTACGTACGGCGAAAGCGTCATGGAAGCATGCATTGATTACGGCGAGATTAAGGATTCTGAAGGGAAGACCGTTGATATCATCTGCGAGATGGAATTGGAACTTATGAACGGCACGGTCTCTGACCTTGAAGAAGCAAAGGCTTTCATCATGTCAAAGACAGGAGCTGAGCCTTTTGATACTGGCAAGTTCGAGCGCACTTTCAGGGCTTCAAAGTCCGGAGGCTCCGTATGAACAGTAAGGTTTACGACTGCATCATCTTAGGCGGCGGTGCTTCAGGTCTGTTTGCCGCTTCGATGCTTATCAAGCTTACTTCGGGCAAGATCCGCCTTCTTGTCATCGACGGCAATGACAGGTGCGGCAAAAAGCTCGCTCTTACCGGCAGCGGAAGATGCAATCTTACCAACAAAAACGCTTCAGCTGATAAATATCACACTGACTGTCCGCAGCTGCTGGATGCCTGCCTTAAGGCATTCGGACCTGATGACGCAGTCGGATTTTTCGAAGAAACATTAGGAATAGTTACGGTCTGTGATAACGGTCTTTACTATCCTTCAACATACAGGGCACAGACTGTGGTCGATTCTTTCAGATTCTATCTGGAAGATTCTTCATGCGAAATGAAGTTCGGTTCAAGATGTGCTAAGATCACCGAAAACAAAGGCATCTACGAGGTTTCGCTCAAAGACGGTTCCGTTTACGGCGCACGCAGCATCATATGCGCAGCAGGCGGATCTGCTTATCCTTCAACGGGTTCTGACGGCACGGTCGGTGAACTCTTAAAGGGACTGATAGATCCTAAAGATCTCGTTCCTTTCAGGCCCGCGCTTACTTCTCTGAACAGCAAGATGCAGGGAATCAAGGCCCTTGCGGGCATCAGGTGCAGGGGAAGGGTAGACCTTTCTGACGGCTCTAAGATCATTGATTCTTCTGAGGGAGAGATCATATTCTCCAAAGAGGGCGGCATCTCGGGCATCTGCGTAATGGACATTTCCGGCAAGGCGGTAAGTCTCATCGATAAAGGCATTAAGGCTGTTGTTACCGTGAATCTCATTGGTAAGAGTGAAGAAGAGACTGCCAAACTTCTTTGCAGCAGAAAGACGATGTTCGGCTTAAGGCCTGTAACCGCTGCGCTTGCGGGCGTTATGCCGCGCGTTCTCTGCGAATTTGTATGCAGGCTTGCGGGAATCGATCCTTCAAGTGCCATTGGCGGCCTCAGTGATAAGGCAATTGGATCTCTGGCAAAGTCCATCTGCTCTATGAAGATTCCCGTAGACGGATTCGGTGGAAACGACAAGGCACAGGTATCTTCAGGCGGGATCAAGCTTTCAGCGATGGATTCTGACATGCAGTATAAGAAGAAAAAGGGCCTTTACATAACGGGCGAGGCTCTCAATGTCGACGGCAGATGCGGAGGATATAACCTTCAGTGGGCCTGGTCTTCGGCTGCAGCAGCCGCAAAAGGAGTAGCATCCGATGTTTGAGCTTGCATTTGATCCACGTAAAGGCGGCAAAGTTCTTCCTGATTCCGTCAGGATAATAGAAGCAGGCCTTAAGTCAAAAGACAAAGCACTTAAAGCGGCCTGCGAAGCCTGCAGGAACGGCGAAGTCAGGCTTATAATCGAAAAACGCTTCATCGATGCAAGAAGGTCTAAACTCAAGATAATCTACAGGTTTGATTTCGCTGATGAGCAGACATATAAGGAAAAGCAGGACGCGATAATCGATCTGGCTTTTCCGCACAAAGAGTATTTTGATGAGCACGCAGGCGAGAATCCCCGTCCTGTAGTTATTGGAGCAGGTCCCGCAGGTCTTTTCGCTGCGCTGATCCTTGCAAAGTACGGCCTGCGTCCGATCGTCATCGAGCGCGGCCCCGAGATGAAGAAGAGGATCGAAGACTGCGAGAACTACATGAGCGGCAAGGCGCGCCTTTGCCCTAACTCCAACATTCAGTTCGGAGAGGGCGGAGCAGGTACATTTTCGGACGGTAAGCTCTATTCCGGCGTCAGTTCCGGACTCAAGGCCTTCGTCAACCTGATGTTCGTTTCTCACGGAGCGCCCGCAGACATAATGTACGACGCGCATCCGCATGTCGGAACGGACAGGATAAGGGACATCGTCGTAAATATCAGGAAAGACATCATTTCGCTGGGCGGCGAATTCCATTTCGAAAGTCTTTTCCAGGGCTATAAGACAGATAAGAACGGCCTTTCATACATAACGGTTCAGGATAAGAACGGTTCGCACGAGATGAAGTGCAAAGGACTGATCCTTGCGATCGGTCATGCCGGAAGGGATACCTTCAAAGCGCTTGACAGGCTTGGAATCGCAATGGAGCCCAAGCCTTTCTCGGTAGGCGTCAGGATCGAGCACCTTCGAAAAGACATCGACATCTCACAGTACGGCATTGATACCAACGACACGCCTGATCTGATGGCCGCAAACTACAAGCTTGCGTGCGATACCAAGACAGGAAGACGCCTTTACACATTCTGCATGTGCCCCGGCGGCACGGTTGTTCCTTCCCAGACTTCTGAAGGAACTGTCTGCACCAACGGCATGAGCGTAAGGCTTCGTGACGGAGACAATTCAAACAGCGCGATCCTTGTTCCTGTTGACAGCAATGATTACGGCGGCCGCACGCTTGACGGCATGAACTTTCAGGAAGAACTCGAAAAGCTTGCCTTTGAGGCAGGCGGCAGCGACGGCTTTGCTCCGGCGGCAAGGTACGGAGATCTTGCGGAAGGCAAAGTCACTGAAGGCTTCGGTAAAGTTAAGCCTTCCTACAGGCCGGGCGTCAGGCCCGCTGATCTCAGTAAGGTCTTCCCGGACTTCATTCTTGATACGATCGTTGACGGCGTTGCCCAAATGGGCAAGAAGATCAATGGCTTTGATTCGCCTGATGCCGTTCTTACCGCTGTTGAGACCAGGAGTTCTTCGCCGGTAAGGATCCTGCGTGACCGCGAGACCTGCCAGAGCATCAATGTTCCGGGGATTTTCCCGTGCGGCGAGGGAGCCGGATATGCAGGCGGCATAATGTCATCTGCAATAGACGGAATAAACTGCGCAAACGCGCTCGCTTCTTCTTTGATAAAAGAACCTAAACGATTATAATTAACTATCGCGAATAAATTATCCGGAGGCATATATATGGAAAACGAAAAGAATACGGCAGTCGTAACCGTCTTAGGCAAGGACAGGGTAGGCATCATTGCCGGAATCTCCAATCTTCTCCTGGAATACGGCATCAACATCAACGACATCTCACAGACCATCCTTGACGACATCTTCACGATGGTAATGTTAGTTGACCTCAAGGACCTTCAGATCGAGAACTCCGATATTTCCGAAAAGCTCGCAAGGCTCGGTGATGACTTAGGCGTTCAGATCACCATCCAGCACACAGGCCTTTTCAACGCGATGCATAAAATCTGATCTTTGAAAGCGATACATTCATATGATTAACGAATACGAGATTATTGAAACGATGCAGATGTTCAATCAGGAACATCTCGATATCAGGACCATCACGATGGGCATCTCTCTCATGGACTGCGCAGCCGCAACCGTTGAGGAGTCCTGCAACAGGATCTATGACAAGATCTGCCGCTATGCTGGCAACCTCGTCTCAGTCGGTGAGCAGATCAGCAAAAAGTACGGCATCCCGATCATTCACAAAAGGATTTCCGTAACTCCCATCTCCATTGTCGCAGCTGCCTGCGGCGCAAAGGACTATACACCTTTTGCAAAAACACTCGACAAGGCTGCAAAGACCTGCGGCGTTAACTTCGTAGGCGGTTTTTCGGCACTTGTCCAGAAGGGCTACACAAATTCCGACAAGATCCTGATCAACTCGATCCCTGAAGCGCTTTCAACTACTGAATTCGTCTGCTCGAGCATCAATCTTGCATCCACAAGGACCGGTATCAACATGGATGCCGTCCGCGATATGGGCGTGATCATCAAGAAGACCGCTGAGGCTTCTGCCGACAGGAATGCCATCGGATGCGCAAAGCTTGTTGTTTTCGCCAACGCTCCTGAGGACAACCCGTTCATGGCGGGCGCTTTCTTAGGCCCCGGCGAGCCCGAGTGCGTCATCAATGTAGGTATCTCAGGCCCGGGCGTTGTTAAGCATGCTCTTGAAGGTGTAAGGGGCAGGGACCTCGGAGTTGTTGCAGAGACAATAAAGAAGGCTGCTTTCAAGATCACAAGAGTAGGTGAGCTCGTTGCAAGGGAAGCTTCCGAGCGTTTGGGCGTACCTTTCGGCATTATCGACCTTTCACTTGCTCCGACACCGGCCGTAGGCGACTCCGTAGCAAGGCTTCTCGAGGAATTCGGCCTTGAAACATGCGGAACATGGGGCACCACCGCAGCTCTGGCAATGCTCAACGATGCGGTCAAGAAGGGCGGAATTATGGCGTCTTCATACGTAGGCGGCCTTTCCGGCGCGTTTATCCCCGTATCCGAGGATGAGGGCATGATCGCAGCTGCTAGAAGCGGAGAACTCAAGCTCGAAAAGCTCGAGGCAATGACCTGTGTATGCTCGGTAGGACTCGACATGATCGCAGTTCCCGGCGACACGACTGCTGAGACCATCTCCGGAATCATCGCAGATGAGATGGCATTGGGAACATTCAACAATAAGACTACAGCCGTAAGGCTTATTCCGGTACCCGGTAAGGGAGTAGGGGACAGCGTTGAATTCGGCGGACTCCTGGGCACGGCGCCCATCATGCCGGTCAACACGACATCCTGTGCAGACTTCATTCACAGAGGAGGAAGGATCCCCGCACCCATCCACTCGATGCGAAACTGATGACCTTTATAGTTTGGTAACATTTTCATTAATCTATATTAATAATGGTTGTTTACTATATTAGGTGAAGGGAAATCTAAGTCAGATTCGCAAATAATCACATTTTCTCTTTCCGAGCCTCCCGGTCATCCTTTATCGGGAGGCTCAAAATTTGACTGAAAATATCAGGAGGGTTAATATGAGCCCTATGTGGTACGAAGAATCAGTTTTTTATCAGATCTACCCTTTGGGTTTCTGTGGCGCACCCTTTGAAAATGACGGTGTTCTTACACACAGGATCTTAAAGGTGCTGGACTGGATCCCGCACATGAAAAAACTCGGGATCAATGCAATCTACTTTTCACCGGTCTTTGAATCCGATACGCACGGCTATAACACCCGTGACTACGGCCTGATAGATACCAGGCTCGGAACAAATGACGATTTTAAGAAGGTCGTTGACGCTCTCCATAAAGAAGGCATCAAAGTAGTCTTAGACGGCGTTTTCAATCACGTCGGCCGTGGCTTCTGGGCCTTTAAGGATGTTCAGGAGAAAAGATGGGATTCTCCCTACAAGGATTGGTTCCATCTCTCGTTTGACGGCAACTCCAACTACAACGACGGTTTCTGGTATGAAGGCTGGGAGGGCAATTACGACCTCGTAAAGCTCAACCTCAGGAACCCCGCCGTTATCGATCACATATTAGATAAGGTAAATTATTGGATCGATTTCTTTGATATCGACGGCCTGCGCCTCGATGTTGCTTACTGCCTCGACAGGGACTTCCTTGGCAGGCTCCGTCAGTTTACCGACTCCAAGAAGCAGGATTTCTTCCTTTTGGGAGAAGTCCTTCACGGTGAATACGGCAGGATGCTGAATGAGATGCACCTTCACTCACTGACCAACTATCAGTGCTACAAGGGACTTTATTCTGCTTTCAATTCCTGCAACATGTTCGAGATCATGCATTCTCTGCTTAGACTTTTCGGACCTGAGGACTGGACGGTCGCAAGAGGCTCGCATCTCTTGTCTTTTGCAGACAACCACGACGTCACCAGGATAGCTTCGATCCTTAACGATCCCAACAAGCTGCCCCTGGTCTATACATTGGTATTCACGATGCCGGGCATCCCTTGTGTCTATTACGGTTCCGAGTGGGGAGCACAGGCCAGGAAAGAAGAGGGCGACCCCGCACTGCGTGCCTGCTTCGAAAAGCCCGAGTGGAATCAGCTCTCTGAGCACATCGCAAAGCTCGCAGAAATCAAGAAAGCTTCTAATGCTCTCAATTATGGCGGCCTTCGTTCTGTCGTTTTGACCAATCAGCAGTGCATATTTGAGAGAAACAGCGGTGACCAGAGGATAATGGTAGCAATAAATATGGACTCAAATCCTTATACTGCGCACTTTGACGCAGGCTGCGGCCAGGCAAAAGAACTCCTTACGGGCACTGTTCACGATTTCGGCGGAGGCTCTGTTTTAGCGCCTTTTTCGTCAGAAATCTGGCTAATGGAGCGATAATATACAACAAATACGTATATTTATTAAGGATATATATACAAATAGCAAAAAAACTTAAAAATGGTTGACACTATGTTTGAGTGTGCTAACATAAGGCTTACATAAGGATGATTATAATAAATTTTTTAGATTTTGGAGGTAACTTATGAAATTTAAGCGTTTCCTTGTTCCTTTTGTCGCAGTTGCAATGTGCGCAAGCATGATGCCTGCTACAGTTATGGCTGATGAAGTAGCTTCTCAGGAAGCTGTTGCATACGTTAAGGTTCTTGACGATAAGTCCGGTTCACCTGCTCCTTCACAGGGTAAGTGCGGTAAGAATCTTGATTATAAGATCAGCTCTGACGGTAAGCTCGTCATCTCCGGTTCAGGCGCTATGACAAACTACAGTGCTGGTTCTTCTCCTTTCTATGATTACAAGGATAAGATCACTTCTATCGCTTTTAGCGGCAAAGTAACTTCTATCGGTTCTTATGCTTTCTATGGTCTGTCAAGCATCGGTGCTGTCAGCATCCACACAGGCATCACAACCATCGGTCAGGGCGCTTTCTACGGATCAAGCGTTACAGCAATCGGCGGCGGCGCTTCTCTTAAGAAGATCGGCAAGGCTGCTTTCAAGAACACAAAGAAGCTCGGCAAGTTCGTAATCAATTCTAAGGTTCTTTCTTCAATCGGTTCTCAGGCTTTCTATGGTTCTGCTCTTAAGACAGTCAAGATCGCTAAGACAACCAAGCTCACCAAGAAGGGCGTTAAGGGCTCACTTACTGGTTCTTCTGTTAAGACAGTTGACGTTACAAACGGCAAGAAGCTTACTTACGGCACATACTTCAAGAAGAGCAACTCTGGTAAGAAGGTTACTGTTAAGTAATTCGTTCTGAATTAACAAACCATAAGGACTGATTCCACAAGGATTCAGTCCTTTTCTTTTGCCCGGAATTATTCCAAATTAAAACCCCTGACTGTGTCAGGGGTTTGGTGTTCAAGGTGTCTGTTGATTTCAGAGGCTGTCCAGATAACGCTTTACTGTCTCGGGAGCAGGTCCGCCGATAAGTGAACGGCCCTCAACGCAGGTCTTAAGTGAGATTGCATCATAAACATCTTCTTCGAAAGCAGGTGAGAACTCCTTTAAAGTCTCAAGCGGGAGCTTTTCGAGTGAAGTGTTGTTCTCGATGCAGTAATGAACGAGCTTTCCTGAAATTGCGTGTGTCTCTCTGAAAGGAAGCCCCTTCTTAACGAGGTAGTCAGCCAGGTCTGTTGCATTGGTGAAACCCTTGAGAGCAGCTGCTTCCATGTTGTCCTTGCGGATCGTCATGGTCTTCATCATGCCGGTGAAGGGAGGGAGCACTGCCTTGATAGTCTCGATGCAGTCAAACATTGCCTCCTGGACTTCCTGCATATCCTTGTTATAAGTGAGCGGCAGGCCTTTCATGATGACAAGCAGGGATATGAGATCGCCGTAAACGCGTCCAGTCTTACCCCTTGTAAGCTCAGCAACATCAGGGTTCTTCTTCTGGGGCATCATGGATGAGCCTGTGGAATAAGCATCATCGAGCTCATAGAACTTGAATTCCTGTGAAGCGTATAGGATTATCTCTTCACTCAGTCTCGAAAGGTGCATCATGAGGATCGAACATGCCGATGCAAACTCGATCGCAAAATCCCTGTCAGCAACGCCGTCCAGTGAGCAGAGTGTAACTCCGTTCATGCCGAGATCCTCGGCAACGGCCTCGCGGTCCAAGGGATATGTAGTACCGGCAAGAGCGCCCGAGCCAAGAGGGGAGACGTTTGCACGGTCCTTGGCAGCGTTGATCCTGTCAACGTCACGTCTGAACATCTCGATATAAGCTGTCAGATAGTGTGCATAAGTAATGGGCTGCGCCCTCTGAAGATGCGTGTAGCCCGGCATGTAAGTCGTAAGGTTATCTTTTGCAATGTCGACCAATGCATCAACTAATGTATCGAGGAGTTCAACGATCTCGTCAGCCTCATCGACCATGAAAAGACGCTGGTCCAAAGCAACCTGGTCGTTCCTGGAACGTCCGGTATGAAGACGCTTTCCGGCATCACCGATGCGGTTTGTAAGCTCTTCTTCAATGAACATATGGATATCTTCAGCATCGGAATCGAAAGTAAGCTTGCCTGACTCAATGTCATCCTTAATAGACAGAAGTCCTGTCTTGATCGCCTCAGCATCTTCTTTGCTGATGACGCCTTGCTTTGCGAGCATCTGTGAATGTGCGATCGAACCTTCGATATCCTGACTGTACATCTTGCAGTCAAAGGGGAGAGAAGAGTTGTAATCGTTGACTTCCTTATCGGTAGCCTTTTCAAATCTTCCTGCCCACATTTTCTTAGCCATGGTATGTTCTCCTTACCCTTAATAAACACGCATATTATAGCAAAAAATGTGCTAATATGATGCCAACTTAAAGAATACGGGAGGCATAGCATGAAGCGTTTTTCACTGATCACGGCTGCACTGTCACTGACGCTGTTTGCCGGCATGCTTGCTGCCTGCCATAATCCTTCTCAAACAACGGCAACCTCAACAGCCACAACGTCTACCACGGTTACCGCTACAACAACCGAGGCTACCACGACCACGGCACTTACAGAAACCACGCCTACGACTCACGATGAAACTGTTACCGAGACAACAGCAGAGATCATTGCCACTGCCACAGATACCTATGTCGAAGACCGTCACTTGGCTAAGGGCAAGTTCAACTATGTCCTTAAGAATAAGGACTGGAAGTACGACGGCGAGATGTACTATCACAAATACAAGGACGGCACGGTCGTCTATTACGATAAGGAAGCCAAGTCCTGGTTCCTGGTCGACAAGAGCGGTCAAGGTTGGTATTACGATTCAGACATAAACGACTTTGTCCGCGACGAGTAGTTTTATTGTTTTAGAGTCTAATCAGTCTCATCAGTCTCACGAGTCCCAACTTTTGCCCGAAAGTCTCATTTTCGGGCCTGTTTTTTCATTTTGTGCCAATTCGTCCCCAATTCTGATTTCTGTCTGTTTAGAATGAATTACATATAAGGAAGCGAGTTTTTGTTCCCTTATATGCTTTTTTCGTGTCTTTAATTGCTTCTATGATTCTTTTTGCATATAAGGGGAACTTTTTATGTTCCCTTATATGCAAAAATCAGATATTTGACGTTTTGTTTGACGAAAAAAGCATATAAGGAGTTGGAAATGTTTCTCCTTATATGTTAACTAAGATTTCCTTTGATATGAGGTGTGAGTATGGCGTGGAATAAAGTCCAAATAATCAATGAAATGATGGCTTTGAAAGGAACAATCGAAAAAACAGTTGAAGAATTGAAAGAACGATTAAGCTCTTCACCTGAAGGAACGCTCCGAGCTGCAAAAAGACCAAATGGTTATCAGTATTATCAGATGCTTGAAACTCGCGACACGGTTGGTGTTTATATTACGCGCAAAAATAAGGTTTTAGCTTCGCAACTTGCTCAAAAAGAATATGACAATAAGTTGCTGGCTGTATTGGAAAAGCAGTTAAAGACGATTAATAGGTTTCTTAATAGTTATAACCCGGATGAAGTGTTAAAAGTGTTTGAATCATTGAATGATTCGCGCAAACTCCTTGTAACCCCTGAATATCTGCCTGATGAAGAGTATGTAAAACAGTGGCTCTGCAGACCGTACAGAAAACTGCCTTTTAATGCCGGTGATCCTGAATACTACACGGCAAACCATGAGCTGGTGAGGTCGAAGTCGGAGATCATAATCGCGAACACGCTTAAGAGTTACAACATTCCGTACCGCTATGAATTTCCGGTTTATGAGGATGGCATACCGATAGGAGCACCTGATTTCAATTGTCTTAATGTCAGGCTCAGAAAAGAATACTACTGGGAACACCTTGGAATGACCGGTGATGAGAAGTATGTAAACAAGAATATCTGCAAACTTGAGAAATACACTATGGCGAAGGGCTTTGATGAGTCACGGCTGATACTGACTTTCGAGTCAGACAAACATCCTTTGAACACTTTAATAGTAGAAGAGAAGATCAGAAGGTATCTGCTCTGATAACGGCGGCAACGGGGAAGCGGCGACGCCGGCAAAGGCAAAAACAAAAAATAAAAACGGGACCGCCGAAGCGATCCCGTTGATAAAGCAATTTGCAAATAAGATTATCTTACGTTAGCAGCGATACCGACGATGAGGCCGATGATGTAGATAGCGCAGTAAATCGTCATGAATGCGCCGAGAGCAAGACCGCCGATAGACAGATACTTACCGATTCTGACCTTAACGGGATAATCACCATACTGGCTCATGTACTGCTTAACCTTGCCAAGGCCGATGGGTCCGAAAACGATACCCAGGAAGCTGAGGAAGAAAGAGCAAGCAAATGCTGCAGCGAGAATACCTGTGATCATGCAGCTCTTAGCAGCTTCGGGGTCGCCGGCAGCTGCAGCGGGAGCAGCATACATGGGCTGGGGCTGAGGTGCATAGCCATACTGAGGCTGAGCAGCAGCGGGTGCAGGTGCGGGCTGTGCAGCAGGTGTGCCGCAGTTAGGGCAGAAAGCGTTGCCATCTTCGAACTGGGTTCCGCAATTAGTACAAATCATTTTTAATTCCTCCATTGGCAGAAAAAACTGCCTTAATCTAGTCGCCTTAAAACCGACAAAAACATTTTAGCATTGAAAAAATCAAATGAAAATATAGAATTAACTAGTAAAATATACAATAGGTTAATTATGTTTAGAGGTTTTGATGAAGACTGCCGTCCTGCTGCCAGTTTACAATCCTGATGTAAAGTTCCCGGCAATTGTCAGAGAATTATTAAGCAGAGGATTTGTCGTTGTTGTATGTAACGATGGCAGCGATCCTAAGTTTGATCCGATATTCGATGAGGTCAAGGACAAGGTCTACTATGTCACTTATAACTCCAACAAAGGCAAAGGCTACGCTTTAAAGCGCGGCTTTGAGTTTATCGGCAATAACCTGGCTGATTCCGTTGATTATATCGTCACTGCTGATGCTGACGGACAGCATGCTATCGACGACATCGAGAGAGTCGCGAAGCTTACGAGGAAGACTGACGGGATCGTGCTCGGAATGAGAGACCTGTCAGAGAAGATCCCCGTAAAATCAAGGATCGGCAACGACCTTTCAAAGACCGTATATACGATTGTCACGGGTGTTTATTTAAGAGACAACCAGTCGGGCCTCAGGGGCTTCCCGGTAAGGCTTACTTCATGGCTTTGCGATATTCCGGGAAACAAGTACGAATATGAGCTCAACGTTCTCGTTACAGCGCACAAGGAAGGCATTCCGATTGCGGGCATCGATATCAAGACGATCTACGAGAACAATAACAAGAACACGCATTTCAAGCCGATCAAGGATACCATCAGGATCCAGGGATCGCTCCTTTCGTACGGCATGATCTCAACGCTTGTTTATTCGCTTTACCTGATCGCGCTCGCGATCCTTTCGTGGTTCAGCATTCCGCATTTCTATCTGTGGACAGCGGGAATGTTTGTCTGGGTAACTGGAATGCACGCTGTTTTGAATGTCTTTTCGGCAGGCATCAGGCACCGCCAGAAGATAAACGTTATCTATTACATAACAGGCGCCATCAAGTATTGTGTCGCTACGCTCATAATGCTGCTGTTTGACTGGCAGAATTGGTTTATCGTGCTTGGCGCATTTTGTGCACTTTTTGTCGTCGTAGTGTTATCATATCTCTTCGGCAGATCAGGAATAATGGGAAAGGTATAGTTTATGAACCGTTGTGACGAAGAACTGGTCAGGAAGATACTGGCTGAGAATACTCATGTGGAAGTTGACGGACTTGATATCGAGATCAAGAGCCTTCCCGATGATGACAGAGAAGGCGTGCTCGACAAGCGCGAATTCTTCATAAGAAATGCGATCTATGCTTTCCAGAAGATGGCTCCGGCACAGAAGTTCGACGTTGCCATGATGAGGGCTGCAACAAAGACGCAGTGCCTTGACATCTGCAAAGACGAGATCCTGACGACTGAGTTTAATATCAAGGACAACAACGGCAATGACGTGCTCTGCTACAGATACGAGAGAGCTGATTCGGTCTCGAAAAAGAGGCCCGCGCTCATATACATCCACGGCGGTTCATTCATGGCCAGCAGCGCGAAGTTCTATGAGCAGCCCTGCCGTTATACTGCTGAGCAGACCGGATGCGTTGTTTTTAACATTGAATACGGCCTTGCACCCGAGCACCGTTATCCTGAAGCTATCGAACAGGTAATCAGCCTGATTAACTACATTTATGAAGATGCTGAATTCTTAAGCGTTGATAAAGAGAAGATCGGACTTTTCGGAGACAGCGCAGGCGCTAATATTGCACTTGCGGCTGTAATCGATAACAAGAGCGAGGCAAAGGTCTCGTATATTGGTCTTTTCTATCCCTGCGTTGACCTTTTCGCAGGCGAAAAGCTTTACGACTGGAATGAGTCCGATTACTCGATCAATGACGAGGAAAGAGAACTCATCTTATCCAGACTGACTCTCGGAAGAGCTGACGGCAAGGGCAATGAGGCGCTGATGGCGGGCATCTTAATGAACTATACCGGCGCGAGATATGAAGAGGTCAAGAAGGCACCTGATGTCAGCCCGATCTATGCTGATCTTTCAAACATGCCTTTTACCGGTATTTTCTCAGCTGAGTACGACGGACTCAGGATCCAGGGCGAGTACTACGCAAGACTCTTAAAGAAGGCCGGCGTGCCTTTCAAATTCACAAGATATAGGGGCGTAACTCATGCGTTCCTTGATTATTTCGGAATCGTTCCGCAGGCAGAGGCTGCAATACTGCAGATGTGCGGTCAGGTCAGGGAGATCTGGGGGCTTGATGTCTGATGGTAATGGTCGCCAAGGTAGTAACCCGTAACATCGAGGAGTTAAAAGGCTCCGAGCAGACGTTTGAGACGATTTTCCGCATAATACGCGAGAGTTTTACCAGTGAGCTTTTTGCTGAATGGCTTGATAACGGCAGTATCAAGAAGATCACTTATTCCGAGTTCTGTGAGAGGACGGATGTCTTTGCATCGGCTTTCATCGAAAAGTACGGCGCGCCTGAAGCAGGCAAGACCAGGATCGCAGGAATCTACATGGAGAACTCGGTCGACTGGGTTGCAATATTCTGGGGCCTTTTGAGATCAGGCTTTAAGCCGGTGTTGCTCAATACGAGACACAGCATCAATATTACCAATGACATCATAGAAGAGCTCAAGCCCGAGTTCGTGGTTTCGCTTGATGACAGGGTAAAGGGGGCCATTGCGCCCGAAAAGATCCTTGAAGGTGCAAAGAATATAGCGCCCGAGAAGGATTACTGGGAAGATGAGATCATGCTCGTAACGAGCGGCTCTACTGCTAAACCAAAGATCATTTCTCACAGCGGAAGCACCATCTGCAAGCAGGTCGAGCTGAGTGCCGATCTGGTCAGGATGAATCCGGCTGTTCAGTATAACGTTAAACTCGAGATCAAGAACCTCGCGTTCCTGCCGTTCTATCACATCTTCGGACTGGTTGCACTGCTTCTCTGGTTCACGTTCTTCGGCAGATGCCTTGTATTCCTTCCGAGATATGACGCGGAGTCAATCCAGCTTGTCTGCAGAAGGATCGGAGTCACGCATTTCTTTGCGATACCGCTCGTCTGGAATAAGACGGTCGCAGCGCTTGAGGCTGAGGTCGCAAGACAGGGCAAGACAAAGACTTTCAATAAAGCAATTAAGTTCTCAAATAACCTTCAGAACGTGTTCCCTCTGATCGGCGCAACGGTCGCAAGGGGAATAATCTTCAAGAAGGTAAGACGCCAGCTCATGGGCGAAAAGACGAGATTCCTTATCTCCGGCGGTGGATTCATTCCGCAGAGAACCCTCGAGGTGTTAAATGGCCTTGGCTATTCGATCCATAACGGGTACGGACTTACCGAGTGCGGCATCGTATCGGTCGAGCTTGCTAAGAAGCCCAAGCACAGGAACGACGGAAAGGTCGGAAAGATCTTTTCGAACATCGCATACAAGCTCTCTGATGAGGGCGAGCTTTTGATCCCCAACGCTCACTCAATGAACGGCATGTACATTGACGGCGTGTTCCACAAGAACGACGAGCCTTTCTATGCCACGAACGACATCGTCAATGTTGATGAGAAGGGCAGGCTTGCCATCTGCGGCAGGAAGGACGACGTCATAATCGGACCCAACGGCGAAAACATCTCGCCCGAAGAGATCGAATCAAGGATCGAAAAAGGCGCGTACACGGCTATGGCGCTTGTATATACCAAGCTCCCGGGAATGGAAAACAAGTCCATGATCCTGGCACTCGCAAACAACGGCAGCCTCAATGCATTGGAGCTTTCGACATCGCTCAAGGGCGTGTTTACATCAATAGATACTCTTTCCATGATCGAGCGTCCAACAAAGGTGATCACGATCATCGGCGAGATGCCCGAGAACTTCAAAGGCGTTGACCGTAAGGCGCTTGCGGCAGGGCTTGAAGAGTCACGCATCTTCTATACGGAGTGTTCCAATCCTTCTGACGAAGAGATCAAGAGGATCAGGACTGACGAATACATCAAGCTCATCGACACCGTCTGCGGCGTTTTCGCAGAGGTTCTGGGCAAGGACAGAAGCGAGATAACCGAGACGTCGAACTTTGTTGCGATGGGCGGCGACAGCATGCAGTATGTTGAGCTTTTGAGCAAGACGGGCGAGAAGACAGGCAAGCCGATACAGATGTCCGAGACACCGCTCATCACACCGATGGCAATCGCGGACTTCATCCTCGACAGCACGGCGAAAGCAGAAAAGGAAGAAAACTGATGTTCCTTGTCAGATGGTTTTTGATAATAACCAGCATTGTGCCGGCTTACCTTTTCTTCGGCATTAAGAGGTATTTTCTCCGTGCTAAGAAAAAGCTTGATTACAAGGGGCCGATCATCGCGGCTCTCAATCACACATCATTCCTGGATTACGTCTGCGCGCTCCTGGCATTCCCGGGAAGGCGCTTTTATGTACTGGTCTCAGCCAAGTTCTATGACTTTAACCCCGTTCTGACATTCCTCGTAAAAGCGATGGGTGTCATCAGGGTTGATGCGGTAAGCGGTAACATGGACGCCGTAAACAAGGCCGTAAAGCTCTTAAAGGACGGCAAGAACATCCTGATCTTCCCGGAAGGACATATCGAGACAGAGGGCAAGCTCCTTGAATTCGGTCAGGCAGCGGCACTCATGAGCCTTGGTTCAGGCGCTCCGATAATTCCTGTATACCATAACGGCAAGATCGGCCCGGGCAAGCGTGACAAGATGTTCATCGGCGAGCCGATGTTCCCGGACAACTATTTGATCAACGAGGCAAACCTCCAGGATCAGTCTAAGGCAATGACAAAAGACCTGAAGGACACTATCGAAAAGTACCGTCAGTTCTATCTTGATAACTTCTATGAAGCTGAAGGCAAGAAGAAGCCCAAGTTCAAGCATTCCGACTTCCTTTATAACTTCGTGAAGATCACGGCATATCCCGGGATCTGGGCATTCATGCACCCGAAGTTCATTTACGAGAACGGCATGGCGAGGGGCACCAGGTACAGACAGAAGGGAATGCTGATCGTCAGCAACCACTCCTGGTGGATCGACGCGCCTTTCATGTATTATGTTTTCTTCAAGCTTTCGCCCAGGTGCATTGCGGCCAGGGACGTTGCCAACATCAACAAGATGTGGCATTTCTTCGAAAAGACGATGGGCTGCATCCTCTTAAACCGCGAAGGCTTTGACTGGAGCGCTATCAGGACATGCATGGACTGCCTGAAGCAGGACATCCCGCTGGTCGTTTTCCCTGAAGGCCATATGAACTACGATGACAAGCTGCTGCCGTTCATGAACGGTGCGGTAATGATGGCGCTTATGACGGGAGTACCCGTGGCGCCCGTCTACATGCATACGACATACAAGTATTTCAAGCATCAGGAGTTTGTTGTCGGAGAGCTCATTAAATTTGACACAAACAGTCAAATGCCCGATAATGAAACGGTTGTTCGCGCGAACGAGATTTTGTACAACAAACTCACTGAATTAAGGCAGATCGCGATCCGCGAATCCTCGCCGGAATTCAACAGGCAGGTCAAAGATGCCAGGAAGCAGATGAAGGCCAACCTCGAGCGCGTAAACGAGCAGATAAAAGAGGCCGCAGAGAAGAAGGCCCGCAAAGCGGATGGGGGAAAAGACAATGCTTGAAGAGCTTTATAACGTTATTTCGGACAGTTATAAGCAGATGAACCGTGAGTTCAATACACCGCTTTCAGCGATCACTGAAGAAACAAAACTTAAGGATCTTGATATGGATTCCGTTTCTTTCGTCGTCATCATGATGAACATCGAAGATAAGATGAACGTACGCCTTAATGTGGACAGCTCTTCGGCTTTCCAGACCGTAGGCGATGTTTTGAATGCAATCAAATCAGCAAAGAACTAATAAACACATACAAAGGAGATCGAATTATGGGTGATTTCGTAATTCTCACAGACAGTTCCACTGACATGACAAAGGACCTCAGAGAGAGATTCGGCATAACCGATTATCTTCCGGGAATCGTTGTTCTTCCTGACGGCAGGAAGGAAGACTCAACACTCGACTGGGAGCTCATGAGCCCTGATGAATACTATGGAAGCATGACAAAGGATGCCATCTACACAACAGGTATCAAGAACATCGAGATCCAGGAGCAGTTCTTCGAGAAGTACCTCCAGCAGGGATACGACATCCTCAACATCTCACTTTCTTCAGCACTTTCCGGCACATATGCACAGTGCAAGCAGGCTGCTGAGAAGATGATGGAGAAGTATCCTGAAAGAAAGATCATCGTAGTTGACTCCGTAAGATATTCAGGCGGCCTCGGCCTCCTCGTTTCTTTCGCAGGCGAGATGAAGCAGCAGGGCAAGTCCATGGAAGAGATCGCTGAATGGCTTGAGATCAACAAGTACAGAGTTCACCAGATGGGTACTGTTGACGACCTTAACTTCCTCAAGAGATCCGGCCGTGTTTCCAACGTTGCAGCATTCATGGGCGGCCTCATCAACATCAAGCCTATGGCTGAGTGCGACCGTAAGGGCATGAACACCGTTATGGGCAAGGTTACAGGCTACAAGAAGATGTTCGCAGCTTCCATGGAATACATGAAGAGAACAATCGAACCGAATCCTAAGAGAATCTTCGTTTCTCACACATTCCGTAAGGCTCAGTGGATCCAGATGCAGGATCTCATCAAGGAGAACTTCCATCCCGAAGAGATCATCGCTACACGCGTTAACATGGCTAACGGAACCGCTATCGGCCCCGGCATGATCGTAGCTTTCTATTTCGGCAACGAGATCTCCGAAGGTCTTGTTGAAGAGACAAAGATCTTCAACGAAGTCAAAGCAGGATTATGACACCCGTCCAGATCGTCGCTTTAGTCGCCGCGATCGTCGTATTCATAGCGCTCAGCGGCCTGATATTCATGTGGGTATACGTTTGGGGTATTGCGAAAAAGCAATACTCCGAAATGTTTATACGTGTTGATCAGGACAAGTGGGCGAGAGGCAACAGCTGTCCCGAGAATGCAGAGCATTCCGTCATGTTCAATTACGGAATGGACTGGGGAAACGCAAATGCCTCAGCTAAAGAAGATATCGAGATAACCAGCAAAGACGGACTTAAGCTCAAAGGCGAATACTTCAATTTCGGCTTTGACAAGGCAGTGCTGATCCTGGCAGGAAGAGCTGAAACCGTGCTCTACTGCTACTATTTCGCTGACCTCTTCCAGAAAGCCGGATGCAATGTCATCGTAGTCGATCCCAGAGCATGCGGCCTTAGCGAAGGCAAGTTCACGACTGCCGGTATCAAAGAGGCTGAAGATGCCGCACTTTGGATCGATCACATCCACGAAAAGTACGGCATCAGTAAGTTCTTCATCCACGGTATCTGCGTAGGCTCCGCGGAAGCGATCTATGTCGCTGCAAATAAGCAGCCATATCTTAACGGCATCATTTTGGAAGGTCCTTACAGCGCTTTCTACAAAGTTCTCAAGATGAGGACCAGAAATCACGGAAAGCCCACTTTCCCTGTATGCATCCAGATGGCGATCCTTTACCGGAAGCTTGCAGGCGTCAATGTTTTCAAGCAGAATCCCATTGATGAGGTAAAGAAGATCGACATCCCCGTTCTTTTCCTCTGCGGAAAGGAAGACAAGAGCAACAGCCCCGCAGATTTCACGAAGATCTACGATGCATGCTCTTCAAAAAACAAGAAGTTCGTCTGGTTCGAGCACGGCGCTCATTCGCATTTAAGGATAGTCAACCCCGAGAAATACGATTCAGAAGTAACGGCTTTCATCAACAGTTAAGAGAAGGAGGAGAACCATGGCTTTCAGCATCATCACGGATTCAACGAGTGACCTTTCATCAGAGCTCAGGGAAAAGTACGGCATCGATTACTGCAAGATGGAGTTCTCCGAAGGCGATAAGAACTACCGCGCTTCTTTAGACTGGGACGAGATCTCATACAAAGTGTTCTACGACTCCATGAGACAGGGAAAGAGATACAAGACCGTCCAGGTTCCCGTTAAGACTTTTGATGAGAAGTTCAGGGAGCACCTCGAAAAGGGCAATGACATTCTTTACATCGCATGTTCTTCAGGCCTTTCAGGCTCGATCAACACTGCGAAAGTCTTAAGTGATGAGCTGAGATCCTCATATCCCGGCAGAAAGATCGTATGCATCGATTCGCTCATCAGCGGCCTTGGCCAGGGTTCAATGGCAATAAAGGCTGCAGAGATGAGAGATGAAGGGAAGAGCCTTGAAGAGACCGCCTTCTGGATCGAAGAGAACAAGCTGTTCTTCAACCAGTACGGCACGGTCGAGAGCCTTGATTATCTTAAGGCTGCGGGCAGAGTCACGGCTTCTTCGGCATTCTTCGGAAATCTTTTCGCCGTTAAGCCGATCCTCATTTCAGACCTCGAAGGCCACAATCTGGCAGTGAAGAAGGTCAAGGGCAGAAAGAGTTCATTGGATGAGCTCGCCATAATGTCTGCCAAGTATATCGAAAACCCTCTGGATCAGACGGTATATATCGGCCATGCCGATGACGAGGCTGCTGCAAATGCGGTAGCTGACAAATTAAAAGAGCTTATACCCGGCGTAAAGACCGGCCTTTACGTGATCGGACCCATAGTCGGCGCTTCCGTCGGCCCCGGAACGATCATCGTATTCTATTACGGAAAGAACAAAAAGGAACAGTTAGATGGAAATTAACATAATCAAGAAAATGCTTCTTGCGGGAAGCAAGAACATTCTTGAGAACAAGCAGACACTTAATGACATGAATGTTTTCCCGATCCCTGACGGCGATACGGGAACCAACATGGACAAGACAATGTCAGGCATCGTAAAGGTCCTGATGGAAATAGGCGACAGGGATCTTAAGCCTTCCGATTTCGATGAGCTTTACAAGAGCGCGCTGATGAACTCCCAGGGCAACTCGGGCGTTATCCTTTCACAGTGGCTCAAGGGCTTCCTCAAGGCTTTGAGGGGAGAGACCGAGCTCAATCCCGGAAACCTCGATGAGGCTTTCATTTCAGGCACTCAGTCAGCATATTCCGCTGTCGCAGAGCCTGTCGAAGGCACGTTCCTCACGGTATGCCGTGAGGCGCAGGAAGAGGCAGAAGACCTTTTCGATGAGGACACAACGGTAAAGGACTTCATGAAGAACGTCGTCGAAGGCGCTTCGATGTCGCTCAAGAACACGCCCGAAAAGCTTCCTATCCTCAAGGAATACGATGTTTTGGACAGCGGCGGAATGGGATTCCTCTGCCTCGTCACGGGCATGCTTTCAGCTCTGGAAGATGATTTCACATACGATTTCTCCGAGTTTGAATCCTTAAAGCCTTCATTCTCCGGAAACGGAGCCGCAGCAGGCGCTGAAGGCGAAGAGTTCGGTTACTGCACAGAGCTGATCGTTAAGATAGATGAGGATAAGCTCTCAAGTTTTAATGCCGATACGGTAAGGCTCGACATGAACAGCTTCGGCAATTCACTCGTTTTGGTCCAGGACGGATCTGACCTCAAGATCCACATCCACACGCTTAAGCCGGAGGAGATCCTTGCATATTTCCACAGGTTCGGCGAGTTCCAGAAGCTCAAGATCGAGAACATGACTCTGCAGCACCATGAGAACTTCATGACCGCAATGCATGACTGCGCGATCGTTGCAGTTGCTGACGGTGACGGTATCGAGAAACTCTACAAGTCTCTGGGTGTTAAGGGGATCGTCAGGGGAGGACAGTCTGACAACGTTTCAGTCCAGACACTGCTGGGCGCATGCAAAGCAGCTTCCTCAAAGCACGTTATCCTGCTCCCGAACAACAAGAACATCATCATGACGGCCGAGAAGGTCAGAGAGCTCTGTCCGGATACGGTCATCCATATAGTTCCCACCAAGTCAATGGCAGAAGGCTATTGCGCGCTTTCGCTGATCGATCCTTCCGCAAACTGCGACGTCATTGAGAAGACGATGCTCGAATCGCTCAAGGGCGTACACACGGGCTTTGTCTCTGTCGCCGACAAGTCCGGCACCTATAACGGCGTTGAAGTTAAGGCGGGCGACCACATCGGCGTAATCGACGACGACATCATCGTTTGCGCAGCAAATGACTCCGTAACAGCGCTCGTTGAACTTACAAAGCACATTCCCGGTATCAAGGACGTTGAAGCCGTGACTGTATTTGCTTCAACTGACGTTCTCGTAACGCATGTTCAGGCCGGAAAGTCTGCAATTAAGAGTTCCTGCCCGTTTGCCGAGATCTCGGCTGCATACGGCGGACAGGGAATCTACGATCTTGTGGTACTCTATCAGTAATATGAAGAAACTGTTCTTGGATCTGTCAGGCGGCGATAATCCCGCAAAAGATATCGCGGAAGGCGCTTTTTGCGCCCTTGCCAATATGCCTGATCTTTTCATCTCCTTTGTAGGACCCGAAAAGGACTATGAGGGAGTGTTTGAAAAACATCAGGATCTGAAGGACAGGTTTGATTTTATTGCTTCAGAGTCAGTTCTCACAAACGAAGACAATCCTATGCTTGCAGCAAAGCCCGGCGCATCTTTTTCGATGTCCGTCGCGCTCGAGAACCTTTCGAAGTGCGAAGAGCCTGCCGCAGTGATCAGCGTAGGCAATACGGGCGCGCTCGTAATAGCGTCCGTCATCAAGATCGGCCTTGAAACAGGCTGCAAAAGGCCTATTCTCGCAGCGCTCCTGCCTTACAGCGTGGAAGAGCGCGTCTGCCTCGTAGACTGCGGATCTCTTCTTGAGCCTACACCCGAGGAAATGCTCGATTTCGGCAAACTCGGCTCAAAGCTCATGGAATCCCGCGGTATCAGGAATCCCAAGGTCGCGCTGATGAACGTCGGCAGGGAAGACTGCAAGGGCACGGAGAACCTCGTAAACGCATTCAAGCTCCTGAAAGAGTCAGGACTTAACTTTATAGGCAACATCGAGCCGGACAACCTTCTTACGGGAGAGACCGACGTTGCCGTTTCAACGGGACTGGTCGGAAATGCTCTGCTAAAAGGCAATGAGAGCGCAGGAACGCTGGTTGCTGACGCCATCAGAAACGGCCTAAAGGAGCGACTATCCGGTGAGAGCCTGAAGGCAGCCCTGGAAGTACTTGATGAGACCAAGTGCCTTTATAAGTACAACGATTTCGGCGGTGCGGTCATCCTGGGCATTAGGAAGCATGTTGTTAAAGCGCACGGCAAAGCCGATTCCAATACTATCGAGAGCTGCATATATCAGGCAATAAAATCGATTTAAATATCGATTTGTTTGATTTACAAATCTTTCTCATAAGTTTATAATTTAGCGATTCTTTATTTGGAGGTGGTTTTATGAAAACTTGTTTTTCAACACTGGCCTGCCCGAATTTTACCTGGCAGGAAATCTACTCAATGGCTAAGGATTTCGGTTTCGACGGAATCGAGATCAGAGGACTGGGACAGGATATCTTCTCAGTCAAAGCAGCACCCTTCACAGATAAAGAACTACCTAAGACCATTGCCAAACTAAAAGACCTAAAGCTAACAATTCCCTGCCTTTCATCAGGCGAGCCCGTAAACAACCTTGAGACCAAGGACAAGGCTATCGCCGAGATCAGGGCTTATATTGATCTCGCCAACAAACTCGGAACATCTTTCATCCGCGTACTGGGCGACAGGAACCCCGCTCCCGAAAAGGAGATCGACGACAACGTTGTCATTTCCATCATGAGAGAGCTCATTCCTTACGCTGAAGAGAAGAACGTTACTCTCCTTATCGAGACAAACGGCGTATACGCAGACACCAAGAGACTCAAGAAAGTCCTTGATGAGATCAATAACCGCAAGGTAGCTGCACTCTGGGACATGCATCACCCTTACAGATTCATGGGTGAGAAGCCCGCTGAGACTGTCGCTAACCTCGGCGAATACATCAAGCACGTTCACGTAAAAGACTCCGTCATGGTAGACGGCAAGGTCGCATATAAGCTCATGGGCGCAGGCGACATGCCTCTCAAGGAGATGTTCGATTCTCTTCAGGCAATCGATTACATCGGTTATATCTCACTCGAGTGGGTATACAGATGGTCACAGAACCTTGAAGGCGCTGGCATTGTAGTTCCGCAGTTTGCAGGCTACATGGAGTCTTACCGTCCCAAGGAAAAGAAGATCGAGCTTCAGATGGACAAAAGGGGAACAGGCTACTATCCCTGGCCCAAGGAGACACTGATCGACCTGACATTCCCGGATGTCCTCGATAAGATCTGCGAGCTCTTCCCGAACCAGTATGCGTTCAGATACACAGAGCTTGACTATACACGTACATATCCCGAATTCAGGAACGATGTCGACAATCTCGCACGCGCATTCCTCGCAATGGGCTGCAAGAAGGGCGATCACATCGCTATCTGGGCAACCAACGTACCCCAGTGGTACTTGACATTCTGGGCAGCAACCAAGATCGGCTGCGTCCTCGTTACTGTCAACACAGCATACAAGATCCACGAGATCGAGTATCTGCTCAGACAGTCTGATACATGCACGCTCGTCATGATCGACAAGTTCAAGGACTGCGACTATCTGCAGATCATCAATGAGATCTGCCCTGAGCTCAAGGATTCTGAACCCGGCAAGCTTGAATCTTCAAGACTTCCTGTTCTTAAGAACATCATCACATGCGAATCCAGAGTTCCCGGATGCTTCCACTGGGATGATCTTCCGGCTCTTGCCGAGAAGGTCCTCTACAGCGACGTCGAGAAGATCAGAAGAACGATCGACAAGCACGATGTCTGCAACATGCAGTACACATCAGGCACTACCGGATTCCCCAAGGGCGTTATGCTCACGCACTACAACGTCGTTAACAACGGTAAGGCCATCGGCGACTGCATGGATCTTTCATCCTTTGACCGCATGATGATCCAGGTTCCTATGTTCCACTGCTTCGGCATGGTACTCGCTATGACAGCTTCCGTAACACACGGCGTTACGATGTCTCCTATCACTGCATTCTCACCCCGTAAGGGCCTCAACTGCATCAACCAGGAGAAGATCACATGCTTCCACGGCGTTCCGACAATGTTCATCGCAATGCTCGGACATGAGAACTTCCCCAAGACCGACTTCTCACACATGAGAACGGGCATCATGGCTGGATCACCTTGTCCGATCAAGACAATGGAAGAGGTCATCGAGAAGATGCACATGCCTGAGATCGTTATCACATACGGCCAGACAGAAGCATCTCCCGCAACAACGATGTCCAAGACAACAGACACAATCGAGCAGAGAGTCAATACCGTCGGACCTTCCATCTTCGGCGTTGAGACCAAGATCGTTGATCCTGAGACCGGCGTTGAGCTTCCTGACGGTGTTCCGGGCGAGTTCTGCGCACGCGGTTACAACATCATGAAGGGCTACTACAAGATGCCTGAGGCAACTGCAGCAGCTATCGACTCCGAGGGCTGGCTCCATTCAGGTGACCTCGCTCTGAGAAGACCTGAGGACGGCTATTACAAGATCACAGGCCGTATCAAGGACATGATCATCCGTGGCGGCGAGAACATCTATCCGAAGGAGATCGAGGACTTCCTCTATACACATCCCAAGATCCAGGACGTTCAGGTAATCGGTGTTCCGGATGCTGACTACGGTGAAGAGATCCTCGCAGCAGTAGTTCTCAAGCCCGGTGAGACTTCTTCTGAAGAAGAGATCAAGGAATATGTCATGACACACATGGCAAAGCACAAGGTTCCGAGATATGTCGACTTCGTAGAGGGCTTCCCGATGAACGCAGCAGGCAAGATCCTCAAGTACAAGATGAGACAGGAAGCAGTAGAGAGGCACGGCCTCGACAGCGCAAACAAGATCGTTACCGCTTAAGATTAAAGTGATTTAAAAACAGGGATGCCGCATTAATTTGCGGCATCTTTTTTATTTGTTATTAGTTTTGCATATAACAGACGGAGTTTCATGCTCCTTATATGCAAAAACAGCAGTTAAACAGCTTCGAAAATCTGAAATGACATATAAGAAACATGGTTTTTGTCCTGTTATATGCAAATTCCTGTTTCTGCAAATGAAAACCATCAGAAAAAGCATATAAGGGAAGAAAAAAGGCTTTCCTTATATGCTAAACATGGTTATAACAGCCGTCAGATTGCTGCCTCAAAGTTGAATCAGATCTTAAAGATCAGAGCGTATATCCTGACCAGGTTTACGCAGATATAGTTTAATTCGTAGCCTGAAGTAACAAAGAAGAATGCCGTATAGGCAATGAACATAAGCATCTTGGGGACAGTAAGCTTTGTCATTTCAGAGAGGATCTTCTTTTCGTTGTTGAAGTTAAGCAAAGCTATCGAGCTTATTGAAACGATCTCGAAAAGAACGATGTCATAGAACCAACGGCCCTGATCGTTATGTATTATGATGAGCGGCAGTACCATAAGAACGGAAAGACTGCAGAAGATAAGCAGCAGCTTGCGATACAGTACATGCTCGTTCTTAATTATCCTGATCCAGAAGCGGACAGTCATGAAGATAAGGGGACTGCAGACAATTATGTTTATGACAACGACTCTCATGAGTATAAAGAACTGCTCCTGAGGCTGTCCATTGATCCACATCTGGCCTTCAGTACGCACATTTGTCGGATCGACGAATACTTGAATAAAAGTGCTGTTCTCAAACTTGTAGCCGAGTTTTGCCCAGGCAGATGCAGCTATTGCGTCAGCATCGGCATTTTGAACTCTTGCGAAAACGAAGTAGGTGAGGAAGAACAATATGCTTACGGTCAAACCTGTTATGACGAAAGACAACGCGTACCGGCATTTGGCTTTTTTGTCTTCTGCATAGCAGAATCTGTATATAAGCAGGGTGACTATGATCGCAAAGAACATCATCGGATAAGCTTCGTGGATGAGAACACATATGCCTGCCAGCGGCGGTATCAGGAACAGCGCTTTGTCCTTTAAGATCAGAAAGACCATGAGGATCGTGATCGCAATTATATAAGTATCAAGCAGACCGAACATGCAAAGTTCAAAGCCTATGTTATCGAGCGCGATGAACATCAGGACTATAAACCCGAATGCCGTTTCTGATTCATTCTTGAGAAGCCTCCGGAAAAATAGAACGATTGCAATAAGAAAGAGAAAAGTGCCGATAAACTGAACCGTTTTGATCGCTAAAACATAATCAATGCTGAAACACTTGGTGAGAAGCGTGGCAAAAGAGCCGAGCAGACCTCTTCTTATAAATCCGTAAGAATAGTCCATAGTCAGTTCCTCGGTGTGCCATTCGGTAATGGCAATGTTGATGAACTTTTTCTTGAAAACAAGCATCTTAATGACTATGGTGAAAATGAGCAGCAGGAATAATGTCCTGTTGGCGATGAGGGGCTGTGAACTGTTTGTTCCCTGGATGGTTTTTGTGTTACGATCTTTGTTATTCATATGATTATGATATCAAACTACGAGTTGAATATAAGATTGTATAACTCAACAAGATGTACGGAAATGAAGTTTAATTCGTATCCGGAAATGGCAAAATAGAAGGCTCCATAGAAAAGGATCAATATTAGTTTCACGACTGAAAGCTTTGTCAATCCGGACAGTACGTCTTTTTCTTGGTTGAAGTTAAGTAACGCTATCGAACTTACCGTTATGATCTCGAAGAAAATAATGTCATAAAACCATCTGCCCTGATCGTTATGAATTAAGATGAGCGGCAATACCAGGAAGACTGAAATACTGCAGAAGAACAGCAGTATTTTGCGGTACATAACCTGTTCGTTCTTTATTATTCGGATCCAGAATCTGGCGGTCATGAAGATCAGGGGACTGCATACGATAACGTTCATTATGACGATTTTTATGAGGATAAAGAAGTCTTCAGTTGGCTTACCGTTGATCCACATCTGTCCGTATCGTGTAATCTCCGGATCAAACCAGATCTGCCGTAAACCGCTGGTTTCAAAATCACCGCCCAGTTTTTCCCGGCTTGCATTCAGGACTGTATTGACATCAGATGTTTCTATGCCGGGATGAATAAAGTAGAAATACACAAACAGAATGCTTACGGTGATTCCTGTTAAGATGAAAACTACTGCATATCTGATTTTGGATTTCCTGTTTCCGGCATAACCAAAACGGTAGATCAGCATAGCAACGATTATCGCGAAGAACATCATCGGATAAGCTTCGTGGATAAGGACGCATATTCCTGCCAGAACCGGTATCAAAAACAGTGATTTGTCTTTAATGATCAGATAAACCATCAAAAGGGTAATGCCGATGTTGAATGTATCAAACAAACCAAAATGGGATAATTGAAATCCAAAGCAGTCCAATGCAATGAAAACCAAAGCGGTAAACCAGTATGTTTTTCCATGTTCATTCTTGAGCAGAATGCGGAAAAACAGCAAAAATGAAACTGCAAACAGAATAAAACCGGTATATTGAACAGCTTTGATCGCCGAATAATAATCTGTGTTAAAACAATTCCTGATAATCGTTACGAAGGTGCCAAGCAGACCTCTTCTTATAAACCCATAAGAATAATCAACCGTGAGTCCCTGATTCTGCCAGATGTATGGTTCAAGGCCAAAGACCTGATTGTGGAACAAATACAGTTTCAGCATTAGTGTGAAAACCATCAGCAGGAAAATGAACCTGTTGCTGATAACGGAACTGCTACCACTTTTTGACGTTAAAGAGATTAGTTTTATGTTTTTGTTTTCGCTATTCATTTACCAGCTGATAATACCCAAGTAGAAAAGGATCTTCTTTAAAACCAAAGAAATATCATTTAACCCGATTCCAATCTGAAAGTAAATGATCAGATAGCAGATCAGAAGCAAGCCCTTCCACGCTGTAATCTTTGTAAGTTCGGTTAAGTGTTTACGTTCGTTGTTGAAATTCAGTAAGAACATTGAACCGAGCAAAACGATTTCAAAGAATACGATATCGTAGAACCATCTGCCTTCATCATTCTGATATATGATAAGAGGGATTATCATTAAAACAGAGATGCTGCTTATAGCCAAAAGGAACTTCCTGTATGATTTCGTTTCACTTTTTATGACTCTTATCCAGTATCTTGCCAGCATTATGATCATTGGAATGCATACCAAGAGATTTGCTATAACAGTCTTCATGAGCTTGAAGAATGCTGCAGTCGGATGGCCGCCGATCCACATCTGACCATCGGCTTGTATAGTGTTGGGTATGAGTGTGGAATCCAGCCAAAGCATCCTCAAGTTGCTGAATTCGTGATCTCCCCCCATTCTTTCTCTGCTTGAAGCCAGAATCGCCTCAATATCAGGATTATCGATCCTTGGATGAATAAAGTAGAAGTATACAAACAAAACACTGACGATCAAGCCTGTTACAGCAAATACGGATGCATATTTGATCTTTGATCTCTTATCTTCGGCATAACAGAACCTGTAGATCAGTAAAGAAACTATCACAGCAAAAAACATCATGGGATAAGCTTCGTGGATAAGGACACAAACACCTGCAAAAAAAGGAATAAGGAACAGAGCCTTGTCTTTGATGATCAAATAAACCATCAAAAGTGTAATGGCCATGATATAAGTGTCCAGTAATCCAAACAGAGTCAGTTCAAATCCGGCATGATCCAATGCAATGTAAAGCAGGGCAATAAAGCGGAAAGCTTTTTCGTTTTCGTTTTTTAGAAGAACTGAGAAGAACAGCAATATTGAAATGGAGAACAGCAGAACACCAATGATCTGAACTGTTTTTAATGCAGTCGGATACTCAATGTTGAAACATTGTTTGATCAGTGACGCAAATGATCCCAGCAGGCCTCTTCTTATAAACCCATAAGAATAGTCCATCGTCAGTTGATGTGTGTGCCAGGCATTTAAATCTAGCGTATATATATCGTCCCTGAACAAATATGATTTAACTGCAAAAGAGAAAACAAGCAGCAGGAAAAAGAACTTGTTGGTCAGGATACTTGAGCTTGAGGTCTGTAAATTGTTTTTTGTTTTATCCATATTATAAATCTGCACACTGAATGAAAGGTTTATCCATTGTTTTACAAAATTAATTTAACATAGAAAATAGAAACAAAACAAATCTGATCGGGAACGAGCTGGAAAAAGACTACAGCATAGAATAAGAGCAGAAGCAGTTTTATAATTCCGATGTTTGTCAGCTTTGATAAGACTTTCCTTTCGTTGTTGGCATTTATCAGGAATATTCCGCCGATCGTTACTATCTCAAAAAACACGACATCGTAAAACCATCTGCCCTGGTCTAAATGAAATATGATCAGAGGCAGTGTCAGAAAGACTGAAAGACTGCAGAAGAGCAGAAGAACCTTTTTGAAAACTGCTTTTTCGTTTTTTATGATTCCGCGCCAAAACAAAGCGACATGTGCTATCAGAGGACTGCACACCAGCAGGTTTAATAAAGGAACCATAATGTAGATGTAAAACAGATCAGTAGGTTTACCATCGATCCACATGCGAAATGTTCCTTTGCCTGCTGCATATAGAGGTTCAGGGTCTGTCCAGATAGTAAGAAGATTAGTGGTCTTGAAATCACTGCCGAGTTTTGCCCTCGCCGAATTGATTATTGCTTCCGTATCAGCATTCTTGATACGCGGATTGATAAAATAGAAATATACAAACAAAGCACTTACTATCAAACCTGTCAAAACAAATACAACTGCATATCGTTGTTGTACTTTTTTGTCTCCGGCATAGCAGAACCTGTAGATAAGAAGGGCGACTATTACGCCGAAAAACATTGACGGATAAGCCTCGTGAATACAGACGCAGATGCCTGCAAGGAACGGGATGAGAAACAAAGCCTTGTCTTTTACGATTAGATATACCATAAGAAGAGTAGCGGCCATGATATATGTGTTTTGCAAACCGAAAAGAACCAGTTCAAAGCCGAAGAAATCAAGAGAAATGAATATCAGAGCTATGAAACAGAAAGCCTTTTCGTTTTCATCCTTAAGAACTGCATGGAAGAATAAAAAGATAGAAACGGTGAAGAGAAGAAAACCGATAAACAGAACGGCTTTGAATGCTGTTGTATATTCGATATTGAATAAGTTCTTTATAAGTGAAGCAAAGGTTCCCAACAGACCTCTTCTGATAAACCCGTATGAATAATCCATTGTGAGTTCCTGAACGTGCCACTGCTTTACATCAAGGTTGAAGAACCGGTTGCGAAACATGAAAGCTCTGATGGCAAAAGCAATTACAAGCAGCAGGAAAAACACTCTGTTGGAGAGTTTGTTTGAGTTTGATGATTGTAATGTGTTTGTTTTATTCATAGGTTGATTCCTGTAGTTGGCCAGAAAAACAAAATGTTTGAAACAAATGAAAACACAAGCAATAAAAGAATTGTCTTGTTGCTGAGGCTGTTGTATGCCGTTGATAAAAGTATGTTTAACCTGTTTTTCTTGTCGTTGGTCATGAGTTTTAGAAAATGAAGTATCTAATGTAAAAGAGTGAAATGAAACCCAATTGTCCGGGGACAAACTGGAAAAAGAAAACACAGTAGAACAAGAACAAAAGGATTTTAAGTATTCCGATTTCTGTCAGTTTTGATAAGACTTTGCGTTCGTTGTTTGCATTGATTAGGAAAATACTGCCGATTACAACGGTCTCAAAGAATATGACATCGTAGAACCATCTGGCCTGATCCAGATGGAAAATGATAAGCGGGATCACGAGGAAGACGGGTAGACTGCTAATGAACAGAAGCAGTTTCTTCATTTTAGATGAATCGTTATGGATAATTCCTTTCCAGAATCTGACCACCTGTACTATCAAAGGACTGCAAATGATAAGGTTAAAGATCGGCAGCATTGTGTAAATGTAGAAAAGGGAAGTCGGTTTACCGTCCTGCCACATGAGGCTGACTGCATGATCCGGGTCTGAAACAGGCGCAGGATCGAGCCAGATGTTTATCAGGGTACCGTGCTTGAATTCTGCTCCAAGTCTTTCCGTGCATAAAGCCAGGATCGCTTCGACATCCGGATTGTCTAACCTCGGATGAATAAAGTAAAAGTATATGAAGAGGATACTAACAACCAATCCGGTCGCAATGAAAACAACAGCGTATTTGAATTGGGCCATTTTGTCTTCGGCATAACAGAACCTGTAGATAAGAAGGGCAACGATCACTCCGAAGAACATCATCGGATAAGCTTCGTGAATCATTACGCAGATACCGGCAAGGAACGGGATCAAAAAAAGCAGCTTATCTTTTACAATCAGGAATACCATCAGAAACGTAATTGCCATTATATACGTGTCTAGCAAGCCGAATGCGTTAAGCTCAAAGCCGATCTGATCAAGCGAGATGTAGACTAAAACGATGTAACAGCAGGCCTTTTCGTTCTTGTTTTTAAGAAGCGCATAGAAAAAGAGCAGTATTGTTGCCGCAAACAGCACAAATCCGATGTCCTGGACCGTTTTTATGGCAACGGGATAATCTATGTTAAAGCAATTCCTGATAAGCGTGACAAATGAACCGATAAGACCTCTTCTTATAAAACCATAAGAATAGTCCATCGTAAGTTCCTGTGATTGCCACACGGTTGTATCCAGAATAAAGAAATTCTTACGAAAAAATACGGCCTTGATAATGAAATAGACTACAAACAGCAGAAAATAAGCTGTGTTGCTTATTCTTTTGTCCAGTTTTAATGATGGCAATTTAGATTTGTTCATAGATTAAGTCAGGTTATTGAATTCAAGATCTCGTGAAAATATGAAATAGTATCCTTTTAATTATAGTTAATTATTATAAAGAAGATTTTCACAATTTTATCACAATGTTGTCAAAAAATATGTATAATTAGTTCAGAGGTGAAAATAAATGAATATTGCTGTTTTAGGTGCCGGCGTATCCGGTCTGTCTGTGGCGAGATTGCTGCGGGAAAAGGGACATTCTGTTGTTCTTTATGAGAAAAACTCTACAATAGGCGGACTTGCGCGTACCCGTTTTACTGACGGATACTTATATGATCCCCATGGCGGACACATCTTTAATTCCAAACACCCTGAAGTCGTTGACTGGGTATTTTCGCTGCTTCCTAAGGAAAAATGGCAGTTTACGGTCCGTAACGCCAAGATCTTTTTGGACGGAAGATATATCTCTTATCCGTTTGAACTGTCTCTTTGCGAACTGGATACAGATCTGGCGGTAGATTGCGTACACGATTACATTCTTTCACAGGAAGGCCCAGAGCCTGATAATTTCTATGACTGGCTTATTTGGAATTTTGGTGAAAGCATTGCCAAGACCTATATGATTCCGTATAACGAGAAGATCTGGAGCTATCCGCTTCAGGATATGGAGACCAAATGGATGCAGGGCAAGATGCCGCTGCCGACCAAAAAGGAAATGATCAGGTCAATGCTCCTAAAGGATCCTTCAGAGCGCAAGATGCCTCATTCCACGTTCTATTATCCGCTCGAAGGCGGTATCCAGACACTCATGGACGCTATCGCTGAAGGCACGGAGATCAAGACTTCTTATAAGATCGATAAGATCGAAAAGATAGGTGATTCCTGGGTGATCAACGGGGAAGACAAGTACGATAAGATCGTATCCACGATCCCGCTTCCCGTGTTGCCTTCCATTATGGATCTTCCCGAAAACATCAAAGAAGCTGTTTCCAACCTCAAGTACAACAGCCTTACGACCGTTCTTTTTGATTGCGATAAGACTGATATCACATGGTTATATATCCCGTCTCATAAGTACAGGTCACACAGGGTCGGCTATCAGAGCGCTTTGACTCCTAATGCTTCTCCTGACAAGAACAGGGGTTGCGGTGCACTTGAGATAATCGGTCAGCGTTTTGATGTTGATGAGAACCTGCTTAAAGGCGGCATACTTCCTGATGAACTTGGATTCAGAAGAATCCTTGACAGTGAGTTTACTGAATATGCTTATGTTATCCACGATAAGGCTTACAGAACTTCTACGGATCTGATCAAGAGTTATTTTGCCGAAGATCCCGGTTTTGTTCTGCTCGGAAGATGGGGAACATGGAACTATAAGAATATGGATCTTTGCATTCAGGATGCCATGAAGACTGCTGAAGCTATCGGAGATGCGTGATGGGGTCGTTTAAGTCCGTATCCATACTTCTTCCGACTCTAAATGAGACATTCTCTTTTATTCAGACGGTTGAGATAATCCTTCAAGAATGTGATCACAATGATATTTGCGAGTTCATTGCGATAGTATGTGACCGCACGCTTAAAGAGAGCCTTGAATCAATTGAAAAGGCGAAGGTGATGTCTGAAGAGGCGGGAATACCTCTTGTGATACTTTATCAGACGAAGCCTTTTGCTGGAGGCGCTGTTCAGGACGGCATGGAGGCTTCAAAAGGTTCGCATATCCTTATGATGGCTCCCGATCTTGAGACGGATCCACATAACGTTAAGGACTTTATCGCGTCTGCCAAACAGTATCCTGATGACATGACCACGGCTTCACGCTGGCTTAATAAGGGCAGTTTCGCAGGATACAACAAAGTGAAGTATGTATTGAATTTTATCTTTCAAAAGTTCTTCGCACTTTTTTACTGGGTCAAGCTTACGGATATTACATTCGGTTACAGGATCGCACCCAATGAATTGTTTAATTCGATAAGATGGGAAGAATTAAAGCATCCTTTCTTCCTTGAGACAGCATTGAAGCCTATCAAACTTGGTGTTAAAGTTCATGAGATACCTTCTGGCTGGGCTGCCAGACAGGAAGGTGAATCTCAGAATTCACTTATGGCTACCTTCAAGTATTTGAGAATAGCGTTTAAGGTTAAATTCGAAAAACGATCTACAATATTGAAGAATCCGGAGAATAAGTAATATGAAGTCAAAACACATAATGCAAAAAGAAGATAAGATCTATGTGGCAGGTCACAGAGGTCTATTAGGCTCTGCTATTGTAAGGAAACTCAAAGAGAACGGCTTTGAGAACATAGTCACAAGGTCACATACTGAGCTGGATCTTACAAATCAGGAGCAGACAAGGCGTTTCTTTGAAGAAGAACGTCCTGATTATGTTTTCATGAGCGCTGCAAAAGTCGGCGGTATACAGGCAAACAGAACAGGTCTGGATCAGTTCCTGTATCAGAATTCGCTGATCGAGCTTAACACCATTATGTCAGCTTATGAGACAGGCGTTAAGAAGTTCTGCCTGATCGGCAGCGGCTGCATCTATCCCAGAGAATGTCCGCAGCCTATCAGAGAAGATTATCTTCTTACCGCGCCCCTTGAGATCACAAATGAAGGTTATGCTCTTGCCAAGATTGCAGGACTTAAGCTTTGTGAGTACTTAAATACGCTTCATCCGGAGAATGCGGATTTCATTTCCGTAATGCCCTGTAATCTTTATGGTCCGGGAGACAGTTATCATCCGGAGCATTCTCATGTCATTCCGGCATTGCTGCGCAAATTCCACACGGCAAAGGAAACAGGATCTCCTGAGGTTGTTATGTGGGGAACAGGTACAGCCATGCGTGAGTTCCTCCATATAGATGATCTTGCAGATGCATGTGTTTTCCTGATGCAGAATTATTCAGGCGACCCCTCGGAGAATCCCGGGGAGCCCGGAATGTCATGGGTGAATATCGGTTTCGGCTCTGATCTTTCAATGAAGGAGCTTGGTAAGAAAGTAGCTGAGATTGTCGGTTATGACGGAAATGTCGTATTCGATCACATCCATCCTGACGGAACGCCGCGAAAGCTTCTGGATTCAAGCAAACTGTTCTCTTTGGGCTGGACTCCTAAGATCTCGCTTGAAGAAGGTTTAAGACAGACCTACGAAGACTATAAGATAAATAAAGACAATTACCGCAAGTGATATGAAGACAGTAATAATGGCCGGCGGCAGGGGAACGCGGATCAGTTCCGTAGCACCGGATATCCCAAAACCGATGATAAGGATTAATGATAGACCTGTTCTGCAGTATATCATTGAGAGCATCAGGGATCAGGGCTTTACAGATTTCATCATAACGGTTTCTTATCTGGGCAATATCATCGAGGAATATTTCGGTGACGGCAGTAAGTTCGGAGTGAATATCACCTATTTCCATGAAGAATCACCACTTGGTAATGCCGGTGCTCTGTTTTATCTCAAGGATCAGCTTACGGAGGATTTCCTGCTGCTGAACGGTGACGCGGTATTCGACATTAATCTTAAGCGTTTTATTGATTTTCACAAGGCCAACGGCGGAACTGCGACCATCTTTACTCATCCCAACAGCCATCCTTATGACAGCGGGCTTATTATAAGCGACAGCGATAACAGGGTTACCGAATGGCTGGCAAAAGAAGAAGCGAGGCCGGAATACTATAAGAACAGGGTAAATGCAGGGATTCACGTGCTGAGCCCCAAGGCTCTTGAGACTATAGAGATTGCCGATAAAGACCACAAAGTCGATCTTGACCGCAATATCTTAAAGCCCCTTTGCAAGAAAGGCGAGCTCTTCTGTTATGATTCACCGGAATACGTTAAGGACATGGGCACGCCTGAAAGACTTACTGCAGTCCTTAATGATGTCCGCGAAGGTAAGGTCTGCGCCAGAAATCTGAATAATAAGCAGAAGGCGGTCTTCCTTGACAGGGACGGAACGATAAACAAGTATGTTGGTTTCCTTACTGATATTGATGATTTTGAGCTTCTCCCTGGAGCTGCCGAAGCGATTCGGAAGATTAACGATTCAGGCTATCTTGCCATCGTCGTTACAAATCAGCCGGTTATCGCAAGAGGAGAAGTGACCATACAAGAGCTCAACGAGATCCATTGCAAGATGGATACACTCCTCGGCAAGGAAGGCGCATACATCGATGCACTCTATTATTGTCCGCATCATCCCGACAGCGGATTTGAAGGTGAGATCAAAGAACTTAAGATCAAATGTGAGTGCAGAAAGCCCAATCCGGGCATGTTAAAGGCAGCAGCTGCTGATTACAACATCGATCTTGGAAGTTCCTGGATTGTGGGTGACGGGAAGAATGATGTCCTTGCCGGCCAAAACGCGGGCGTCAGGCCGATACTGATATCGGAAAACAAATATGATAATATTGAAAATGTGCATTCTCTGCTTGAAGCAGTCGATCTGATACTTTCAGAGGACTCTGCTCAGGGGAAATGATTATGAATAGGGGGGAGATTACTTTGACCGAAGGTTTGAAAGCTTATATTTCTGCTCTTATCGAAAAGTATCCGCTGCTTTCCGGTGTTGAGTCTGAGATTGTCGATTCTTATAAAGTCTTAGAGGCTTGTTTTGAATCCGGGAATAAGCTCCTTTGTTGCGGAAACGGCGGTTCTTCTGCTGATTCTGATCACGTTGCCACCGAGCTTATGAAGCAGTTTGTGTTGGTCCGTCCGCTTGGTGAAGAACTTCAGGCAAAGATACGCAGTGTTGATTCACAGAATGGTGATTATCTTGCCAAATCACTTCAGCACGGCCTTCCGGCTTTTTCATTAACCTCAAATTCTTCAATCGTTACCGCCATGAGCAATGATTGCGACTTTAATCTTGCATTTGCCCAGGAGATCATTTCTCTCGGCAGGAGCGGTGATGTCCTTCTTGCCATCAGCACGAGCGGCAACAGTGCCAGCGTCGTTAATGCGGCTGCAGTTGCAAAGGCCATGGGGATTAAAGTAATCGGTCTTACCGGAAAAACAGGCGGAAGACTTAAGGAGTTTTGCGATACATGCATTTTAGTACCAGGTTCTGACACATATCAGATCCAGGAACTCCATCTGCCGGTCTACCATTGTCTTTGCCTTATGCTTGAATATCATTTTTGGGGAGAGAATAAATGATTTTTTCCAGAACACCATTTAGAATGTCTTTTTTCGGTGGCGGAACCGATATGGCCGAGTTCTATAACGAATACGGCGGTTCGGTCATCTCATCAACTTTTGATAAGTACTGCTATGTAAATGTAAGGCATCTGCCTCGCTTTTTCGAGCATAAGAACCAGCTGACTTATTCAAAGATCGAGAAAGTTAATTCTCCGGATGAGTTCCAGCATCCGCTCGTCAGGGAAGGCATGAAGTATCTTGATATGCATGAGCTTATCATTTCCTACGATGCTGACCTGCCGGCAAGAACGGGTCTCGGAACTAGCAGTTCTTTCGCAGTCGGCATGCTGAATTCATTCTATGCTCTGAAGGGTAAGTATGTTAGTAAGCGTCAGCTTGCTGATGACGCCATCCATCTTGAGAGAGTCCTTTGTAAGGAAAACGGCGGAATCCAGGATCAGATCGCTGTTTCATTCGGCGGTTTCAACCGCATCGACATGGATGCAGACGGCTATAAGGTTTCTCCGGTAATAATCTATCCTGAGCGTAAAGAGCAGCTTAACGATAACCTGATGCTTTTTTTCTCGGGATTCTCAAGACTTTCTTCTCAGATACATGCCGAGAATAAGTGTGATAAGTCTGAAAAGATCGCGAGACTTCTTGAAATGAAAGATATGGTAAACGTTGCCGAATCGATCTTGACCGACAAGCATGGCGATCTTGATGAATTTGGACGCCTTCTTGATCATTCATGGCAACTGAAGAGAAAAACAGGCACTAATATTTCCAATGATAATATTGACCATATGTATAAGCTCGCAAAAGATGCCGGTGCTTTAGGCGGCAAGCTTCTCGGAGCTGGCGGCGGCGGCTTTATGCTGTTCTATGTTCCTCAGGAAAACCAGCCGTCTGTTAAGAAAGCGCTGGAAGATTATCTATACGTTAAGTTTAAGTTTGAGAATGCCGGAACGGAGATCATCTATTACGCTCCGGAAGAGTTTACGCTTGATGAGGAGAGGTAAGTAATATGTCTGTTAATGCTTTAATAACCGGAATCACGGGAATGGTCGGATCACATCTGGCGGATTTCCTTCTTGCAAATACATCGTGGAATGTTTACGGTGTCTGCCGATGGAGAAGTCCGTTGGACAACGTAAGCCATCTTCTTGACAGAGCCAACAAAAAGGATCGTCTTTTCTTTGAATATGCTGATCTTAATGATGAGATGTCTCTGCTCAAAGTCATTCGTGAGGTCAAGCCTGACTATGTATTCCATTTGGCCGCACAGAGCTATCCTCAGACAAGCTTCAGCGCACCCATCGATACGCTAAACACAAACATATTGGGAACCTGCCGTCTGCTTGAAGCAATCAGATTCGTTGCACAGGAAGATAAAGCTTATAAGCCTGTTGTCCATGTCTGTGCGAGCTCCGAAGTCTTTGGAAAGATACCTGCAGAGAAGAAGCCTGCCAACGGCATTCATGAGGAGTGCTCTTTCCATCCCGCTTCTCCTTATGCTATCTCCAAGGTCGGAACTGACCTTTTGGGAAGATACTATGCCGAAGCTTACGGCATGACCGTAATGACAACGAGAATGTTTACACATACGGGACCGAGGAGGGGAGACGTCTTCCACGAATCTACTTTTGCCAAGCAGATCGCCATGATCGAGGCAGGTCTGATCGAGCCTGAGGTTAAGGTTGGCAATCTCAAGTCACTTCGTACATATGCAGACGTAAGGGATGCCGTAAGAGCATACTATATGCTTGTTACCGTTAACCCTGTGCCTGGTGAGTACTACAACATCGGCGGTTCTTATACATGTGAGGTTGGAGATACACTTAATAAACTAATCTCGTTCAGCCCGAAGAAGGACATCATTAAGATCGTTCCTGATCCTGAAAGATTCAGACCCATTGATGCTGACCTTCAGGTTCCTGACTGCACAAAGTTTAAGAAGCATACCGGCTGGGAGCCTGAGATCCCCTTTGAGCAGACAATGCTCGATCTCCTTAACTATTGGAGAGAACGCATCAAGACAGGTGAGATGTTCCTCGACAGGTAATTATGGATCTTATTAAGATACTTAAGCCGGATTTCATTTTCAAAAACGATACGGGGCTTCTGGTCCAGCTTGTTCATGATGGCTGGAAGCAGGTCAATACGATCTTTTCGAATAAAGGCAGCATAAGGGGCGGTCATTATCATAAGTATAATGAAGAAGCTTTTTACATAATTACAGGAGCTTTTAAGATAACCGTCTGGAATGATGATGAAAAGCAGAACTATGAGTTTCATGCCGGAGATATGTTCCAGATTAACAGAAATGTCTTTCATACATTCGAGTATCTCGAAGACACCTGGCTTGTATCCATGTACAGTAACGGCGTCGAAATGGACGGGGATGTAAAAGACATCTGGACCGAATAATTGATAAGAACAGCACTAAGCTGTGGTTTCTTGATTGCGGTATAGTTATTTGGCTTTGAAATGCCTGTATGTCGTATTCAGCTCCCAAATTGTCTTAAATCTTTCTTTTGTAAACAGATCACTCCGAACGACCAAAAGTATCTTATCGTAAAGATCATGGATTTCCGGGTCCTTAATAAGATTTGCATCCTTTTGCAGAGACTCCCTGTATCCATCCGGTATTGCTCTCTGTAAGTGACCAATTCGCCAATTCCCAAGTCCGGCGGAAAATTGTTTGCTCTTTTCCCAGTCTACCCCCATATAAGGTAAAAGCGGATCAGCAACTGATCCCTGATCGGTCAAAAGGATTCTGTCACCGTAGTTATAGACTATAATTCCTGGAGAAAAATGAACAACGTCTCCTTTGTAGCCCATTTCAATGCGCTTTTCAATCGACGGACCATGGTAATGATAAACTTTCAACGGATAGTTTTCTTTATCGATCTCGCTTTTTATGATTCTATACAAAGATGTATACGGAAAATAACCGGCACGTTCATTGGCTACGTCATTATTCGGAAATAAAATTGTTGGACTAATTATTATGCTAACTAAGCACATTATTGTGAGTACTCCGCTGGCAACGAGCTGCTTCTTTATGTCGAACCATTTGCTTCTTCCGGCATGGTCAAAAATAATGTATACAGATACTATGAAAAGTCCGGCAAAATGGCGTCCTAACATAAAATCTCCGCCAATACGTAAAATGTAAATAAGTTTCATTACCATTCCAACGGCTATCATCCTGCGCAGGAAATCACCTTTCCAGATCAATATGATCAAAGCAACAATGATGGTCAACATAGTAACTGAATCACACAGAGAACAGACTTTATAGAAATTTAATCCTTTTATCAAATAATCCGTCTGTGACAGATCTGTTCGTATCTTGATGTAAAAAGTGTTTGGAAACGGGTATCCATAATAGATAACAGAGAAAACCAGCCATGCTAAAAAGGGAAGAAGTCCCAGGAAACCTGCAAGCAGCATCTTGCAGATTCCACACTTTTTCTTTCGGAGAAAAATATAAGCAGTCGGGAAAAACATCAGAAAGCAGGTGTCAAATCTTGTCAGCAAAGATATGGAGCATAACAACGCAATATAAAAAAGCTGCTTAAAGGAATAATCGCCCTTGTGATTTAGTACATAATCAAAATAGAGGATTTGGATCAGATAGATCAAACTGGTTTCGAGACCGCTTGTTGTATAAGCAATGAATCCGTGTGAAAGAAGACAGATCAACGTTGCCAAGAGCAGCAAAGATTTGCTCTCAATGCGGCGAATCACCAAAGCAAATGCAATCATTGAAGTTATAAGGCCTATTGAAATGGCAGTAAGTTCAATGTGTCTTGTTAAGCAAGAGAGAAAAGTAGTAAGCAGCAGCATTAGTGGACATGTAGCTGCATTTGTCCGGTATCCGATATAATAAACAAGACCATATCCGTTCATGAAGTTTTTGGTCATAACAAAGCCATGGTAGGCATCATCTGATATCCATGCCTGCATTGTTATAAGTACAGTGAAAACGACAAAGCAAATTACTTTCACAGTAAAGGTCTTTTTGCTGCTTGTTTTGTTTTGCAAATCAGTAATAGCGGCTTCTTGATTCAACTTCATTGTTTTCCATCTCCCTAAAATTCCTTTAACAATTCATTATATACTTTTTATTTAAACGTGCATTATATTTCCATATGTATAGATTTTTAAAAGCAACAGAAAAAGGCTGCCCGGAATCGGGCAGCCTTCTGCTTGGAATTGTAATTAAGAACAGTTATCAGCTCTTGTGCGGCATCTGAGCGTACAGAACCATAGCTGTCTTGGAGATAGGCATTGTCTGGATGGTGATGTGACCGGGACCAGTGAGGGTTGTATTGAAGAGGCCTTCACCGCCGAGGAGAACGTTAGCAACGCCCTTAACCATCTGAACGTCCATTGTAACTGTGGAATCCATCATTACAACGTAACCTGTGTCAACGATCTTGGTCTCGCCGGGCTGGAGATCATACTCAACAGCAGAACCGTCGACTTCGAGGAAAACTGTTCCGTTACCTGTGAACTTCTGCATGATGAAACCTTCACCACCGAAGAATCCGCCGCCGAGTTTCTTCTGGAAACCGATGGACATCTCAACGTCGCCGAACATAGCGAGGAAGGAACCCTTCTGGCACATAATTGAGTTGCCGTTGAGCTGGATAGCTACGATTGATCCAGGGAAGGAGGAAGCGAAAGCGATCTCGCCGGCTCTTTCTGCTGTGTAATGGTTGAGCGCAAGGGACTCGCCGGAGATCATACGGCCGAACATCTTGCCGATGCCGCCTGTCTTTGTCTCCATCTTGATGCAGTTGTCCATCCAGCTCATTGAACCTGATTCGCACTGGATCGTCTCGCCCTGGTCAAGGGAGATAACTACTGCGGGAAGGTTGTCGCCAACAATCTTGTAATTCATAAAACGTCCTCCATAAAGTGAATTTGTATATAGATACGCATACATTTTACAAATGAGACGAGGATAGGTCAATTATTTTTGTGCGGATATCATAAAAAAGAAAGCAAAATTTAACACAAAAAAGCCCCCGCAAATGCGGGGGCCACCTTGGTCGGGTTAATTTAAGGATTAGAGCTTCGGACCAGCCTCAACGAGTGCCTTACCAGCTTCGTTGGTCTCGTACTTCTTGAAGTTCTTGATGAATCTTCCAGCGAGATCCTGAGCCTTCTTATCCCACTCAGCTGCATCAGCATATGTATCACGAGGATCGAGGATCTCTGTGGATACGCCGGGGAGCTGTGTAGGTACTTCGAAATCGAAGTAAGGGATCTTCTTTGTAGGAGCGTTCTTGATGGAACCGTCAAGGATAGCGTCGATGATTCCACGTGTGTC